>OCTX012206056.1_pt1 | contig 53142 bp, 45 predicted proteins | sample 1539691 | NCBI WGS metagenome assembly OCTX01 (sample SAMN02144231, study PRJEB22623) | gut metagenome | biome: sheep rumen | host: Ovis aries | place: New Zealand
AAAGTACTTCTTGCCGACTTCCATGACGACGTCGGAGAACATCTGGATAAAGCGGCGGTAGGAGTCATAGACAAAGCGCTCGAACTTGGGGTCGGGATTGCCCTGGATCATGGCGGCGACGACGTCGTCGTTCAGACCGAGGTTCAGGATGGTGTCCATCATGCCGGGCATGGAGGCGCGGGCGCCGGAACGGACGGAGACAAGCAGAGGATTCTTCAGATCGCCGAACTTCTTGCCGTTGATCTGCTCCATCTTCTCCACATACTCCATGATCTGGCCCATGATCTCGTCGTTGATCGTGCGGCCGTCCTCGTAATACTGGGTGCAGGCCTCGGTGGTGATGGTGAAGCCCTGGGGAACGGGCATGCCGATGTTGGTCATCTCGGCGAGGTTGGCGCCTTTGCCACCGAGCAGCTCGCGCATCTTGGCGTTGCCTTCGGTGAACAGATAGACATACTTTTTGCTCATATTTGCAATCCTTTCTATAAATAGTTTTCGAATTCAGCCAAATAACCGACCGTTTTGTCAGTTACAATTTAGAATACCACAATCGCAGTATGGAAATCAATATATTTTCCTCAAAAATCCGCGCTTTGCAGCCGAAATATTTTGTCGCTGATTGCTGCAAAGGCGCCGATCTCGAGCGCCTCGCCGCGCACGCGGGGATCGAGGCCAAATTCACCCAGCACAACCTCCAGCTCCTCCTTGCCGAGACCCAGGCCGGAGGCGAGGGCGTTGACGAGGGTTTTGCGCCGCTGGTTGAAGGCCGCGCGGACAACGCGGAACAGCAGCTTCTCGTCCAACACCGGCAGCGGCGGCGCCGACCGCTTTGTCAGGCGGATGACCGAGGAGGTCACCTTCGGCTGCGGCACAAAGCAGCTCGGCGGCACGTCGAAGAGGAGCTCCGTCTCGCAGTGCCACTGGACGAACAGGCCGAAGGCGCCGTAATCGGGGTTCCCGGGTCCGGCGCAGATGCGCCGCGCGACCTCGCGCTGGATCATCACCGTGATCGTCTCGAAGCAGCCGGCCTCGATGAGCGCGGTCAGCAGCGGGCTTGTCACGTTGTAGGGGAGATTGGCGCAGACCACCGGCCGCAGGCCGGGAAGCTCCCGCGCGACCAGCGCGCGCAGATCCATCTTTGTCGCATCTCCGGAGATCACCGTCACGTTGTCAAAGTCCCGCAGCGTCTCGCGCAGCACCGGCAGCAGCGCCTTGTCCAGTTCAATCGCGGCGACCCTGCCGGCGCGCTTGGCCAGCTCCGCGGTCAGGCAGCCGACGCCGGGGCCGATTTCGACCACGCCGGTATTTTCATCCAGCCCGGCCTCGGCGGCGATGCGCTCCGGCACCCAGGCAGCGGTCAGAAAGTTCTGCCCCAGCGCTTTGGAAAAGCGAAAACCGTGGCGCTGGAGCAGCGCGCGGATTTCGTTGTAGTCGGTTAATACCATAGTATCTCCTTATCGGAAGAATCTAAAAACAAAAGTCTATTTTTTCAGCAGCTTTTCATAGGCCTGGCGGGCGGGGTCGTGCCCCTCGCCCACGGTGACGCGGATGTTGCCGCGGTAGCGGTAGCCGCTCTCGCGCAGCAGATGCTGCATGGGCTTGTTTTTCCGGTGGGTGTCCGTGCGGATGCAGCGCAGGCAGAGTTCCCGCGCCTGCTGCTCGACGAGCTGCATCAGCTTCCGTGCAAGCCCCGTCCCGCGGTATTTCTTTGCGACCGCACAGCGGTGCAGCACGCAGTACGGTAGCTCCGCCGTCCACTTGCCGTCCGTGATGGCCGCGTAGCTTGTTTCCTCCCGGGTGGAGAGGACAAAGAACCCGGCGATCTCATCGCCGTGGCAGACGGTGAAGCACTCGCCCCGCTCCAGATCGAAGCGGAAATGCCGCTCGGCTGGATAGCCGTCCTGCCACTGGTCGACGCCCTGTTTTTTGAGCCAGGCGCTCCCCTCCTGCGCGATCCGCATCAACGCGGGCAGGTCAGCCTCGTCTGCTCTCCGGCAGATGACCGGCTCGGTGAGGCGGAGCCTCCCCTGCTCTTTTTTCACTTCCTCGAGGAGCTTGAGGTCTTCCTTCTCCGTCAGGCTCAGTTTTTCAAACATATCCGGGCGTTTGTCGCGCGTGCGCTCGAACTGCTGCCGGCGCCGCCAGCGCTCAACGCGGGCATGGTCGCCCTGCAGCAGCACCTCCGGCACGGCGCGCCCCTCCCATACCTCCGGACGCGTATACTGCGGATACTCCAGCAGCCCGTCCCAGTGGCTCTCGCCGGTGTAGCATGCCTCGTCGGACAGCACCCCCGGCACCAGGCGGCACACGGAGTCGGCCACCGCCATCGCCGCGATCTCGCCGCCGGTGAGCACAAAGTCTCCGAGCGAAATTTCCTCGTCCACGCACTCTTCGATGAAGCGCTCGTCCACGCCCTCATAGTGGCCGCAGACCAGCACCAGATGATCGTAGTCGTTTCTCAGACGCTTGGCCGTCTCCTGCGTATAGGGCTGCCCCTGCGGGCTCATGTAAATGACCCGGCGGCGCAGGCCCTCCGGCGCGGCGGCAATCACCGCGTCGAGGCAGGCTTTGAGCGGCTGCGCCATCATCACGCAGCCCCAGCCCCCGCCGTAGGGGTAATCGTCCACCTGATTCTGTTTATTATCGGTATAGTCCCGGATCTGGACGCAGCGGATGTCCACGACACCCTTTTTGGCCGCGCGGCCGAGGATTGATTCGTGCAGCACCGCATTCACCGTGTCCGGGAACAGGGTCATAATATCTATTTTCATGGCTTACATACCTTCAATTAAGCGCACGGTGATCACGCCCGCCTCGGCGTCCGTGTTCAGGATAAACGCGGGCACGGCGGGGATCAGATGCTCCGTCTCGCCTTTCACCACATAGACCCGCTGGCCGGGCAGCTCCAGCACCTCGGCAAGCTTGCCGATCTCTGCGCCGCGCTCGTCCACGACGGCGGCGCCGATGATATCCTGCAGGAAAAAGGCGCCGCGGGGCAGCTTCACGTCCGCGCGGGCGATCTGCACGACGCGGTTTTTCAGCGCCTGCGCGGCATTCACGTCCTCCACGCCCTCAAGCTGCGCGATCAGCGCGCCCTTGTGTTCGCGCGCCGCAAGGAGCTTTTTCTCCTCGCCGCCGAGGAAAACGCGCCCGCAGCTTTTCAGCAGACGCGGGCTGTCGAGCCAGACCTCGATCCGCACCTCGCCGCGCACGCCGTGGGTGCTCGTGATTTTTCCCGCGTCGATATACGCCTGTTTTTCCATGCCGCAGCCCTCCTTTTGTGGTAACTTGAATATTGTAACATAATCCCCTGCTTTTGCCAAGAGGCGGCCGCCGCGTGTTTTCCTTGTACATTTTTCGGATTTGTGGTATATTCTGGTCAACAAGCAAACAGGAGGTCGCAGCATGAAAACAGTGGTCATTACCGGCAGCACCCGTGGGCTGGGCTTCGAGATGGCAAAGCTTTTCCGCAAGGCGGGATGGAATCTCGTCGTCAACGGCGTCAGCGAGCAGCGGCTGGAGCAGGCGGTGCAGGCGCTGCGCGCGCTTGACGGCGCGGGCGAGGTGGAGGGCTGCCGCGGGAGCGTGGCCTCCGTGGAGGAGCTGCAGGCTCTGGTTGACTTCGCGGCCCGCCGCTTCGGCGTCATCGACATCTGGATCAACAACGCGGGCGTCAACCAGCCGATGAAGGCGATCTGGGAGCTGAGCGAGCAGGAGATCGACGCCATCCTGGACATTGACCTGCGCGGCGCCGTGATGGGCAGCAGGCTCGCCGCCATCCAGATGGAAAAGCAGCCCCAGGGCGGCTTTATTTACAACCTCGAGGGCTACGGCAGCAACGACGCGATGATGCTGGGGCTCAATATGTACGGCACCAGCAAGCGGGCCGTGACCCACTTCACCCAGGCGCTGGCCAAAGAGCTCGCAGAGCGCGGCGGCAAGGTGAAGGCCGGCCGCCTCTCCCCCGGCATCATGATTACCGACTTCACGGTCAAGGCGCTGGGCGGCAAGGAGAGCATCGCCCTGCCCGAAAAGACAAAAAAGGTCTACAACATTCTGGGCGACTATCCGGACGTGGTGGCCGCGCACCTGGTCAAGGGCATGCTGGAAAACACGAAAAACAACGCCCACATCGAGTGGCTGACGACCGGCAAGGCCGCCTGGCGCTTTATGACCGCGGGCTTCAACAAACGGGATTTCTTTAAGGAGACGAAATAATATGAAATTAGGTATCGTGGGTCTGCCCAATGTGGGCAAGACGACGCTGTTCAATGCCCTGACCGGCTCGAAGGCCGAGACCGGCGGCTACACCGCGGCCAACGCGAAGCCGAACATCGGCCAGGCCAAGGTGCCCGACGAACGGCTGGACTGGCTGGCCGAATATTACCATCCGAAAAAATACAGCCCCGCCAGCATCGACTTTGTGGACGTGCCCGGCGTCAGCTCCGGCGGCAAGGGCAACGAGGTCTTTCAGGCCATCCGCCAGGTGGACGCGCTGGTGCAGGTGGTGCGCTGCTTCGACAACGACGACCTTTTCCTCGAGCCCGCCGACGCCGTGCGCGACGCGGAGAGCTTTGAGCTGGAGCTGATCCTCGCGGATATCGAGATCGTCGAGCGCCGACTCGAGCGCGCGAGGAAAAACGCCAAGGGCGGCGACAAGAAGTATAAGCGCGAGGCTGAGATGTGCGAGGTGCTGATCGCCCACCTGACCGAGGAAAAGCCCGCGCGCGACTTCCCCTTCACCGACGAGGACAAGGATATCCTCGCAGACGGCGGCCTGCTGACCGTCAAGCCCGTGATCTACGCGGCCAACCTCGACGAGGAGGGCATGGCAAACTATGCCGACAACTTAAATTTCAAGGCGCTGTCCGACTACGCCGCGAAAAGCGGCGCGGCCGTGCTGCCGGTGGCCGCGAAGTTCGAGGAGGATCTGGCCGAGCTCGACGCCGAGGAGGCGCAGATGTTCATGGAGGATCTCGGCCTGCATGAAACCGGCCTCGACCGCCTGATCCGCACCTCCTACGACCTGCTGGGCTACATCTCCTTCCTCACCGCCGGCGAGGACGACGTGCACGCCTGGACGATCGTGCGCGGCACCAAGGCGCCCAAGGCCGCCGGCAAGATCCACACCGACATCGAGCGCGGCTTCATCCGCGCCGAGATCGTCGCCTTTGAGGATCTGAAGGCCTGCGGCACGATGGCCGCGGCGAAGGAAAAGGGTCTCTTCCGCCTCGAGGGCAAGGACTACGTCATGCAGGACGGCGACGTGACCATGTTCCGCTTCAACGTGTGAACAGAAATTGAATTTGGCCGGAATCTCCCGGTTTTTCTTGACTTGTCCGCGCCGCTGTGATACCATACTCCCCGTCAAAAGGGAGTAGCAGGCGCCGGATGGGCGCTGTTGCGTCGCCATTCCCGACCGGGCCCTCCGGTTCGGCGCAGCAGATACACAAAATGTATTTTGCAAGACTTTTACAGATCGAAAGGCTGTAAAAGTCTTTTTTATCGTTGGAGGAAGAGACCATGCGCTATTATTGCGAAGAGAAAGAAGCCGCGCTGGACGCGCTCGGCAGCTCAGCCGACGGACTGAGCGCAGCGGAGGCGGAAAAACGGCTCGAAGAGAACGGCAGAAACAGGCTCGCCGCGGCAAAGGGAAAATCCCTGCTCCGGCGCTTTCTGGAGCAGCTGGCCGACCCGATGATCCTGATTCTGCTGGCTGCGGCCGCCGTCAGCGGGGGGCTTGCTTATCTGCAGGGCGACAGCTACACCGATGTGATCATCATCCTCGCGGTGGTGCTCGTCAACGCCGTGCTGGGCGTCTATCAGGAGAACAAGGCCGAAAAGGCCATTGAGGCGCTGCAGGAGATGTCCGCCGCGAGCTCCCGCGTGCTGCGCGACGGGAAGCTCTGCGTCGTCAAAAGCGAGGAGCTGGTGACCGGTGACGTGGTGCTGCTCGAGGCCGGCGACGCCGTGCCCGCCGACGGGCGGCTGCTCGAGGCGGTGAGCCTGCAGGTGGAGGAGAGCGCCCTGACGGGCGAATCCGTCGCCGTGAACAAATTCATCGAGGCCATCCGCCTCGGCGAGGGCGCGAAGGACGTGCCGCTCGGCGACCGGAAGAACATGGTCTACATGGGCTCCTCGGTTGCCTACGGCCGGGGCGTGGCGCTCATCACCGCGACCGGCATGGATACCGAAATGGGTAAAATCGCCGGCGCGCTGGCGCAGGCCGAAGAGGGGCAGACCCCGCTGCAGCGCAAGCTGAGCCAGCTTTCGAAGGTGCTGACCTGGCTCGTGCTCGGCATTTGCCTTGCCGTTTTTGCCGTGCAGATTCTGCGCGCGGGCTCCCTCAGCTTTGACCTTGCCCTGAACGCCTTCATGGTGGCCGTGTCCTTGGCCGTGGCGGCGATCCCCGAGGGTCTGGTGGCCGTCGTGACCGTGGTGCTGTCGATCGGCGTCACCAACATGTCCAGGCGAAACGCCATCATCCGCCGCCTGACCGCGGTCGAGACCCTTGGCTGCGCGCAGATCATCTGCTCGGACAAGACCGGCACCCTGACGCAAAACCGCATGACCGTGGTGGACTATGTCGGCGAGGACGAAAAGCGCGCCGCGCAGGGTATGGCGCTCTGCTGCGACGCGGAGGTGGACGACGAAGGCGCCGTCACCGGCGAGCCCACCGAGGCGGCGCTCGTCGCCTGGGCCTGGAAGCTCGGCCTCGACAAAAACGCGCTCAAGCGCAGCTCTGTGCGCTGCGGCGAGGCGCCCTTCGATTCCCTGCGCAAGATGATGAGCACCGTGCACCTGACCGAAAACGGCTGCGTGCAGTACACCAAAGGCGCGCCCGACGTGGTGCTCGGGCGCTGCACCCACCTGCTGCGCGGCGGCGAGGCGGTGCCGATGACCGAAGAAGACCGCGCGGCGCTTCTGCGCGCCAATAAGGCAATGGCTGACCGGGCGCTGCGCGTGCTGGCCATTGCCGAACGCCGCTGGCCCGACCGTCCCGCGAGCTATGAACCGGCCGATCTGGAACAGGGCCTCTGCTTCACCGGGCTCTGCGGCATGATCGACCCGGTGCGTCCCGAGGTCAAGGACGCGATTGTCGAGTGCAAAAAGGCCGGCATCCGCCCGATCATGATCACCGGAGACCATGTGGACACCGCCGTGGCCATCGCCAAAGAGCTGGGTATCCTGCGCGAGGGCGACCGCGCCGTCACCGGCGCCCAGCTCGACGGCATGGACGACGAGACCTTTGAAAAAGAGTATCAGAATATCAGCGTTTACGCCCGGGTGCAGCCCGAGCACAAGACGCGCATCGTCTCCGCCTGGCGGCGGGGCGGCTGCGTGACCGCCATGACCGGCGACGGCGTCAATGACGCGCCCTCCATCAAATCCGCCGACATCGGCGTGGGCATGGGCATCACCGGCACCGACGTGACGAAAAACGTGGCCGACATGGTGCTGGCTGACGACAACTTCGCCACCATCGTCGGCGCCGTCGAGGAGGGCCGCCGGATCTACGACAACATCCGCAAGGCCATCCAGTTCCTGCTGGGCTCCAACCTCAGCGAGGTGCTCGCGATCTTCACCGCGAGCCTGCTCGGCTTCACGCTGCTCAAGCCCGTGCATCTGCTCTGGGTCAATCTTATCACCGACTGCTTCCCGGCACTCTCCCTCGGCGCCGAGAAGGCGGAGCCCGACATCATGAACCGCCGGCCGCGCGACGCGAAGGCGGGCATCTTCGCCGGCGGCATGGGGCTGGATATCCTCTATCAGGGGCTGCTGGTCGCGGGCCTGACGCTGATCAGCTACCGGCTCGGCGCGGGCGCCTTTGCCGACAGCGGCGCGGGCATGACGATGGCTTTCCTGACGCTGTCGCTGTCCGAGGTTTTCCACAGCTTCAATATGCGCTCCCAGCGCCGCAGCATCTTCACGCTCGGCAGCCGGAACGCGCTGCTGATGATCGCGGGGCTTGTATCCTTCGCCGCCTCCACGCTCGTCTGCCAGGTGCCGTTCTTCGCCGCCGCCTTCGGCTTTACGCCGCTGAGCCTTTCCCAGTACGCCGTCGCCTTCGGCCTCGCGCTGAGCGTGATCCCTGTTGTGGAGCTCGTAAAGCTCATCGAGCGCAGACACGCCGTTCGCAAATAACATTATAATCGAACAGAAACCGCCCGGGCAGCGCCCGGGCGCTTCTCTTTGTTAAAGCCCCCCGTTCGTTGATCGAAGTCCCGCGGTACGAAACGGCAAAAAATCATCAAACCCTTGAAACCTTTGCGAATATTTGTTGTATATAAGGGTGAAGAGCTCTTCACATAAAGGAGAAGCCGTATGGAAGACAGAGAAATCGTAGATCTGTACTGGCAGCGTTCCGATCTGGCCATATCGGAAACAGATAAAAAATACGGAAGATACTGCCACACGATAGCCTATAACATCTGCGGCGACGACGGAGACGCGGAGGAATGCGTGAATGACACCTGGTTGAGCGCATGGAATCGCATGCCCTCGGAGCGTCCGGCGGTCTTATCGGCCTTTCTTGGCTGTATCAGCAGGAGCTTCGCCATCAATAAAATCAGGGCGAAAAACAGAATCAAGCGCGGCGGAGGGCAGGCGCCTCTTGCGCTGGACGAGCTGGCCGAATGCGTTCCCGGCGGAACGAACCCGGAGCAGGCGCTGGAGGCAAAGGAGCTGGAAGCGGCCATCGGGAAATTTGTGGAGGGTCTTGCCGGGACGGAGAAGCAGGCTTTTGTTCTGCGTTACTGGTATCTCGCGCCGATTTCGGACATTGCGGAGCGGCTGAGCTGCCGGGAAGCCAAAATCAAAAGCAGCCTGTTTCGCACCCGGAAAAAGCTGAAGGTCTACCTACAGGAGGAGGGCTTATGTTAGACTCGCTGACACTTCTGCGCGCTATGAACGGCATTCATGAGGAGGATGTAGTCATGGCCGAAAACATTTATTTTAACGCAAGAAAAGCAACTCATCTGAAAACAAAACGCATCATCACCTTTGCCATCGCGGCGGCGCTGATCCTGGCGCTGGGGGTAACGGCTTACGCTGTCTACGGCACGGTATCCGGCCCGGAGGCCGCGGAACGGGTCGCGCTGCAGGAGCTCGAGGTCTGGAAGGAGCTCGGCCTGATCTCGCAGGACGTCACATTCGAAGGGCCGGCGACGAAGATCGTCGAGGTTGAGGGCTATCAGGGAGGCGGCTACTGGTACGACCGCTTTTTCCCGCACAGCTATGAGGTACGATGGTACGGCGAGGGCAAGTACAACTGCAACCTGAGCGTGGACACGCAGAGCGGCAAGATCAATTATGCCACGATCGGCGCACGCCCGGACGAAACGGACGAGCCCATCGACTCGGTCGAAAACAAGCAGCCGATCGATCCCTACGATCTGGATAAGGGCTTTGAAACGATGACCCTGTATTTCTACGACAACTTCGACGACATCATTCCCGCCGATCTGACGGTAGATGACTTCTGCACGCTGTTGGCCGAGTACTGGGGCTTCAGCGGCTACCGGATCGCCGACACAGTGGATGAGCTCTGGTACGACGTACACTGGGAAGCCATTGACGGCTCGACCCGGCTGCTGGATCTGCCCCAGTTTACCTCGACGAACTACTATCTCACGGTATTCTTTGACGGAGACCAGGAGGGAGCGCCGATGTATATCGAACTGAACAACTTCCCGGGAAATTCTACTCTGATACTCGGCAATCAACATCCTATAGGCTGAAAACGCCCTTCTAAGAACCCGCCAGCCGCCTGGATCGCGGCAGGCGGGTTTTGTCATGCCTGACAAGAAAAAACACTTGACAGCCGCGGTTGAGGGTGCTATACTCTGCAAAGTCAAAACACTTGACAGGAGGGGACACCGTGGAAAACCGCATGATGCAGAGCATGCTGCTGGATTTTTACGGGGAACTGCTGACCGAGCGGCAGCGTAGCTGCTACGATCTGCACATCAACGAAGACCTCTCCCTCTCCGAGATCGCCGAGCAGAGCGGCATCTCCCGCCAGGGCGTATGGGACAACATCCGCCGGGCGGAGCAGGCGCTGCTGGAGATCGAGGAAAAAACCGGGCTCGTCCGGCGCTTTACGGCGCTGCGGCAGGGTCTCGCGTCCGTGGAAAAGCAACTGGATCGCGCCGTACAGCTCTCCTCCGGCGAGCTGCAGCAGAATCTGCGGCAGCTTCTGCGCGAGGTTCGGGAACTTGAGGAATGAACGATGGCCTTTGAAAGCTTATCCGAAAAACTGAATACAGCCTTCAAGCGGCTGCGCGGCAAGGGCAGACTGACGCCCTCCGACGTCAAGGAAGCGATGCGCGAGGTGCGCATGGCGCTGCTGGAGGCGGACGTCAGCTACAAGGTGGTCAAGGACTTCACCAAGTCCGTCACCGAGCGTGCTGTCGGCACCGACGTGCTGGAGGCGCTCAACCCCGCCCAGATGGTCATCAAGATCGTCAACGAGGAGCTCTGCCAGCTCATGGGCGGCGACACGCAGAAGCTGAACATCAGCTCCCAGCTGCCGAGCGTTGTGATGCTGGTCGGTCTGCAGGGCGCGGGCAAGACCACCAACGGTGCCAAGCTCGCCGGCTACATCCGCAAGCAGGGCAAGCGCCCGCTGCTCGTGGCCTGCGACATCTACCGCCCCGCCGCCATCAAGCAGCTCGAAACCGTCGGCGCGCAGCTGAACATCCCCGTCTTCCAGATGGGCCAGACCGACCCGGTCGAGATCGCCAAGGCCGCCATCGAGCACGCCAAGGCGCACGGCAACGACATTGTCTTCCTCGACACCGCCGGCCGCCTGCACATCGATGAGGCGCTGATGAAGGAGCTGCAGAACATCCGCGACGCGGTGCATCCGGCAGAGATCCTGCTGGTGATCGACGCGATGACCGGCCAGGACGCCGTCAACGCCGCCACCGCCTTTGACGAGGCGCTGGGCGTGACGGGCGTGATGCTCACGAAGCTCGACGGCGACGCGCGAGGCGGCGCCGCGCTGAGCATCCGGGCCGCGACCGGCAAGCCCATCAAGTACATCGGCGTGGGCGAGAAGCTCGACATGATCGAGCCCTTCCACCCCGACCGTATGGCCTCCCGCATCCTCGGCATGGGCGACGTGCTGACGCTGATCGAAAAGGCAGAGCAGAGCTTTGACGAGAAGAAGGCGCTCGAGGCAGCCGAAAAGCTGCGCGCCAACCGCTTTACGCTCAGCGACTATCTCGACCAGATGAAGCAGCTCAAGAACATGGGCGATCTGGAGAGCATCATGGGCATGATCCCGGGCGTGGACGCCAAGGCCCTCAAAGGCGCGAAGATCGACGAAAAGGCCATGGCCCGGCAGGAGGCGATCATCCTCTCGATGACCCCGGCCGAGCGCGAGAACCCCTCGATCCTCAACTCCAGCCGCAAAAAGCGCATTGCCGCCGGCTCCGGCGTCAACGTCGTGGACGTCAACCGCCTCATCAAGCAGTTTGACGCGATGCAGCAGATGATGAAGCAGTTCAGCGGCAAGAACATGAAGAAGCTGCAGCGCAAATTCGGCAAAATGGGCGGAGGCGGCTTCCCCGGCCTCGGCGGAGGCGGCTTCCCCGGATTTTAAGGCTTACAGCATCGAAAGATGATTGTAATATACGAAATACGAACATGGAGGTGAATATAGAAAATGGTTAAAATCAGACTGCGCAGAATGGGCGCCAAGAAGGCCCCTTACTACCGTGTCATCGTCGCCGATTCCCGTTCTCCCCGCGACGGCCGCTTCATTGAGGAGCTGGGCACTTACGATCCCATGGCCGAAGGCGAAACCGTGAAGATCGACGTGGAGCGCGCCAAGTACTGGATTGCCAACGGCGCTCAGCCGACCGATACCGTTCGCGGCCTGCTGAAGAAGCTCGAGGCCTGAACAAGGAGTAACTACCGGCAATGAAAGAATTACTGACCTATATTGTACAGAGTCTGGTCGATCATCCCGACGAGGTCTCTGTGACCGAGCGCAAGGCCGACGGTGAGACCGTTTACGAGGTTCGCGTCGCCGACGGCGATATGGGCAAGGTCATCGGCCGGCAGGGCAGGATCGTCAAGCAGATCCGTATCCTTATGCGGGCCGTCGCCCAGAGAAAGGGCAAGAAGATCTCCGTGGAGATTCTCGATTAAAAAAGCAGAGAGCAAGCGCTCTCTGCTTTTTTTGCTATCGGTGCTCAATTCCAGTCGAGGGAGAGGTAATAGGGCGGGTCGTCGCCCTTCCAGCTGCGGCCGAAATAATAGCGCACCGTGTTTGTCCCCTCGTCCCAGGCGAACAGGCAGTACCAGTAGTATATGCTGTCGGGCTCTGTAAAGGGCTCTGCACCTTCATAGCGATCCGTATCATCGTACAGGAGCAGGCAGCGGTAAGACCCACGCTGAACGCGCAGCGTTTTCCGGCCCTTCACGAAGTCTTCCTCCCCGAACAGCTCCTCCGCGCGCCGGACCTCGCGTTCAAAGGCTTCGCCGTCCTCGATCCGCCACTCGGCGTAGATATTGTCCGCCTCGCCGAAGATCGTCGGCGCATAGGAATAGTGGTAGCGGCTGCCGGGCATGTCCTTCAGCGGCACGTCTTTCGGAAACAGCGCCTGAAAAGCGGGATCATCTGCGGCGTCGCAGCCCCTGTCGAACACGCGGTAGCGGGAGACACGGTCTGTCGCAGAGACGTCGACGACCCCGCCGAAAAGCGTTCCGTAAAAGATCACGGGGGTACACAGCAGGCAGAGGATCGCCAGAAGGATCCGAACGACGCGCCATTTCTTTCTTTTTACAAGCAGAAGCAGAAACAGACTCGGGAGAAGGAGGAGCAGCAGCATGCCGACAGCATGCAGACTCACCTGCGGAAAGCGATAATGGCTGAAGTCGATCGGGATCACGATCAAGGCCACAAGCGCGGGGATACACGCGCAGAGAATGGCGAGGATGCGGGGAGCGTCCTCCCGGAAATCCCGGTACCAGCCGCGCAGCTTGTCCTCCGGGATCTCGTAAATGTTTACGCTCTGTGCGGAGAGGTCGGCCGCAAGCTCCGTGACATCATGGATTTCCGCCGTCTTCAACTGCCGGAGCGCATGAAGGGCGGCCTTTTTGTCCTCCAGCTCCTTTTCCGTCCGGGCGATCAGCGCCTGCGTGATCCCAGCGATCATCTCCGGCTCATGCTGCATCTGCGCGATCTCTGCCACCGAATAGCCGTAAGCACGCAGAACGGTGATCTCGCGCAGGATATGCACGTCCTCCTCCGAGAAATCATAGGCTCTTCTGCCGATGTAATTTTCCGTATAGTTGGGAGACAGCAGCTCCTCCTCGATATAAAAGCGGATGGCGCGATCGGTTAACCCGGTCTGCTCGCAGACCGCTTTGATTTTCACCCAATCACCCCCCTTTCTGCCTCCATGATACGATTTCACGTAAGGTCAATGTCAACTGTTTTTCTCTTTTTCTCAAAAATAGGGGATGCTATTCGCATCCCCGCTCTTTTCAATACTTAATTATCCCGGACGTGCAGCTGAAACTTGTTGCGGATGGCGACCGCTTTTCGTGCTTTTTTGCCTTCCTTCCGCAGAAGGGAGGCGGCCGCGCGGAGCGCGGTCGGAGGGTTTCTCTATCTATGCCTTGAGGGGAAACCCTCAGTCACCTTCGGTGACAGCTCCCTTTTGCGAAAGGGAGCCTTTTAATTATCCCGGACGTGCAGCTGAAACTTGTTGCGGATAGCGACCGCGTGCTCGAGGTCGAGCACATAGTCCAGCTCCATCTTTCCGCCGTGCTCGTCAAAAGCCGCCCGGATGCGGCGCGTGTCCATGCCCATGGTTGCCGTGCCGTAGGGCGTCTCATAGGGGAAGTAGTTTTTCAGCCCCTCTTTGAACTCCATCCGTCCCGTCACGGTGCCCATGCGGTCGACGACCACGCCCTCCGGCCCGATCTCCACGCTGGTACGGGTGCCGGGCAGACCGGTGACCTCGCTCTCCCAGTACCAGAGATGCGCGCTGCCGTTTTCATAGCGGTACATGCCGTCGGTGCTGAAATCCAGGCTGTCCCCGCCGTCCTCGTCATAGGCATGGACGCTGTGTACGTCGATGACCACTTCTTTTTCTTTCACGCTTTTTCCTCCGCCGGCATCACCGGCACGCACTCGGTCTGCGGCGGCTCCTCCTGCCCCAGAAACAGCGGCGACAGGCGCTCAAAGCGCTCCAGCTCCCCGCTCGTCAGGCAGCGGAGAGTACCCTCTCCCCCGCGCAGGCCGTTTTCTTCCAGATAATCCTTGATGAAGGCCGCCGCGCACGCGCTTGCGTCCACCAGACGCACTTCCTCGCCCAGAAAATTGCGCAGTGCCTCGCTGATGAGGCCGTAATGCGTGCAGCCGAGCAGCAGGCTGCTCACGCCCCGCTCCTTCAGCGGCTGCAGGTATTCCTCCACCGCCGCCCTCAGCGCGGGATCGTCCCGCCCGACGCGGCCGCTCTCGATGAGCGGAACGAAGTCCGGGCAGGGCACGGAAAGCACATCCCGCTCCGGGCAGGCCGCGCGGAGCGCTCGCTCAAAGGCGCCGGAGCGCACCGTGGCCTCCGTGGCGATCACGCCGACGGGGCCTTGCCTTTCCTCGCGGGCAAGTTCCGCCACCGCCGCTTCCAGCACCCCGAAGGCCGGGACCGGATAAGCGCGCAGAATATCCGCCGCATTGGACGAGAGCGTGCCGCAGGCGGCAAAAATCACCTTGGCGCCGCAGGAGGCGGCCATGTCCAGGTTCTGATGCGCCATGCGGCGGAGCTGCCGCAGAGGGCGGCCCCCGTAGGGCGCGCGGCCGTTATCGGCAAAAAACACGATATTCTCTTCGGGGCAAAGCGCACGCAGTGCGCGCACCGCCGTCAGGCCGCCGAAGCCGGAATCAAAAATGCCGATCGGTCTGTTGTCCATGCCAGGATTCTTCCTTTCTTTGCGCTAACTTTATTAGTATACAGCGAAATTCTCTCAATGACAAGAAAATTTTGTGGTAGAATTTGCGTGCAGGCTCTGGTATAATAAATATATAATGAGCGAATAGCGGGTTTAGACCATAGTAAGGTCTGTTTCCCCGGGAGGTATGAGGATGACCATTGATCTGACCGATAAGGAATTCCGGCGGCTGCTGGACATGGTCTATATCGGCAACTGGATATTGAACTCCACACGCGGCGACGACCGCTTTGAGGATTACGACCTGGTGCAGGAGAAGCTCTTCTCTCTCTGCGCGGGGCAGGGCATGCCCACGCTGATCCAGCGCTGGCGCGGCCATATTTTCCCCTCCCGCGCCTATGAGGACGGCGGAATTCACGAGGCGATCGCGGACTATGAGGACGCGGTGTTTTTCGACATTCTGGCCGAGGAGCTGGCCCGGCGCGACCTGGGCTTTGTGGAGACCGATCCCGAGGATTTCACCGAGCTCAACGCCCGGATGGAGGAATATCTGGACGAATTTGACAAGAACGGCCTGAACGCCGTCAATGTGGATTTATAAAGGAAGCAATACTATGCATGACGAACTGACGAGAGAAGACATCAAAAAAATGCAGGAGGAGCTGGACTACCGCCGGCTCGAGCTGATGCCCGGCCTCATCGAGGAGGTCAAGCGTACCCGCGCCTTCGGCGACCTGAGCGAAAACTTTGAGTACAAGGCCGCCAAGCAGGCGCAGAACAAAAACCGCAGCCGCATCCGCTATCTCGAGGGCATGATCAAGACCGCGAAGGTCATCGAGGACCGCGCCGGCGCCAACGAGGTCGGCCTGTTTGACAAGGTGGAGCTCTACATGCCGGACGACGACGAGACCGAGACGCTGCAGGTGGTCACCACCGTGCGCTGCGACCCGCGCAAGGGTCTCATCAGCAAGGAGTCGCCGATGGGGCGCCAGCTTCTGGGCAAAAAAGTGGGCGACCGCTTCACCGTGCAGGTCAACGAGCGCTTCAGCTATGTGGCCGAGGTCAAAAGCATCACCAAAACCGAGGATGACGGCTCCGCGCCGCTGATGCAATACTGAAACGGATGGAAAATCGAAGGAAAGTCAGTCTGGTGGGCTCTCTGCTCGGGCTTATGACGCTGAGCGTGCTGGTCGCGCTCTGGTGGGGCAGCTATGACTACGGCCCCTGGGGGCGCGCCGCGGCGCTCGGCAGCGCCGGGCTCTTCGCGCTGCTCGGGCTGCGCTTTGTGCCGCGCTGGGTGGACTTCTGGTCTGCTTCCCCGCTGGCGGCCGCGTCCGAAGAGGACGAGCCGCGCGGCATGAATCTGCGCATTTTCTTCGCGCTGCTCGGGCTTGATCTGCTGATTTTGCTTGCCGCCTGGGCGCTTCGCGCCGCGGCGGGGCACGGCGGCAGCTTTGCCGACACGCTCTCCTTCTGGCGCTGCACCGACAGCCAGCATTATCTGGCCATCGCCGAGGACTGGTATCTCTCCGAGGGCAGCATCGACCGACTGGTGCAGCTCGTGTTTCTGCCGGGTTATCCCCTGCTTGTGCGGCTGCTGCAGCACCTGACGGGGAACTATCTGACGGCGGGGCTCATCGTCTCCGCGCTCTGCTTTGCCGGGGCCGGCGCCGTGTTTTACCGGCTGCTGCGCCTCGACCTGCCGCATAAGGCGGCGCTTCGTGCGCTTCTTTTCCTCTGTCTGATGCCGGGCTCCTTCTTCTATGCCGCGCCGATGAGCGAGAGTCTGTTTCTGCTCTGCTCGCTGGGCTGCGTGTATCTGGCGCGCCGGGGCCGCTGGCTGCTCGCCGGGCTCTGCGGCGCCTGGGCCGCCTTCACCCGCTCGCTCGGGCTGATGCTGCTCGTGCCGCTGGTGATGGAGCTCGTCGCGGAGGCCGTGCGGAAGAACCCCCCGGCGAAAACGCTCGCGCCGCGCATCGCGTCTCTGCTGCTCGTGCCGCTGGGCTTTGCCGCCTACTGCGTCATCAATGATCTGGTCGCGGGCAATCCCTTCCAGTTCATGATCTATCAGGCCGAGCACTGGAGCCAGCATCTGGGGCTGTTTTTCAACACGGCTGCCTATCAGACGGAGCGGGCGATCCTGAGCGTTGCCGACAAACCGCAGAATTTCCTCGGCCTCTGGCTGCCGAACCTGATCTACGGCTTCGGCGCCCTCGCGCTGGCCGCGGCCGCGGCGAAAAAGCTCCGGGCAAGCTATACGGCCTGGTTCATCGCCTATTTTGTCATCGCCATCGGCGCCACCTGGCTTCTGAGCGCGCCGCGCTATCTGATGGCGATGCCGGTGCTGCCGCTTATCCTGGCGCTGCTGACAGAGAGGGAAAACGCCAAAACCGGCGCCGTCGTCTCGCTGACGCTGCTGTGGCTCCTGTATTTCATCGCCTTTCTGCGGCGCTGGCAGGTCTGGTAAAAAAGCTTGCAAGCTGCGCAAAGCAGCTTATAATAGAACTATCTTATTTGTATATTAGGAGGCATTATGGTCAAAGTTGATTATTCCGGCGCCGAGAGCTTCTTCCGCGCCGGCGGCCCCGATTATGCCCTGGCCGCACAGGCTCACAAGACCTTTGCGGACAAGAGCGGCGCGGGCGCCGATTTCACCGGCTGGGCAGAGCTGCCCCAGCGCATCAGGGACACTGAGCTGGACGCCATCGTGCGCACAGCCGAACTCATCCGCAGCCGCTCCAAGGCGCTGATCGTCATCGGCATCGGCGGCTCCTATCTCGGCGCGCGCGGCGCGATCGAGCTGCTGCGCCCCCTGCCCGGCAAGGACGATCCGAAGGTTTGCTTCGCCGGCAACGGCCTCAGCCCCGACTATCTCTGCGACGTGCTGCAGCAGCTGGGCGATCTGGATTTTGACGTGAATGTCATCTCCAAGTCCGGCACCACGCTCGAGCCGGCTGTCTCCTTCCGCATCTTCCGGGAGCTCTTGGAGAAGAAATACGGTGACAAGGCCGACGAGCACATCTTCGCCACCACCGACGCGCACCGCGGCGCGCTCAAGTCGCTGGCCGATCAGCGCGGCTGGCCCTGCTTTGTCGTGCCCGACGACGTCGGCGGCCGCTTCAGCGTGCTGTCCGCCGTGGGTCTGCTGCCGATGGCCGTGGCCGGCATCGACGTGCGCCGCGTCATCGACGCCGCCATCGCCGAATTCAAGGCCCTGGATCTGCGCTCCCCCGAAAACCCCGCCTGGCAGTATGCCGCCGTGCGCCAGCACCTCTACGGCACCGGCAAGACCGTCGAGATCCTCGGCTGCTACGAGCCCAGCTTCCGCTTCATGGCGGAGTGGTGGAAACAGCTCTACGGCGAGAGCGAGGGCAAGGACGGCATCGGTATCTTCCCCGCCTCGGTGGAGTTCACCGCCGACCTGCACTCGATGGGCCAGTACATCCAGGCCGGTCCCCGGAACCTGATGGAGACCATCGTCCGCTTCAAAAAGTGCCGCAGCAGCTACGCCGTGCCCTTTGAGGCAGCTGACGCCGACGGCCTCAACTACGTCGCCGGGCGTGATCTGGCCGATGTCTGCCGCGTGGCGGCCGACGCGGTCAAGGCCGCACACATCGAGGGCGGCGTGCCCAACCTCGTCGTCGAGGTGGAAGAACGCAACGAGGAGGGCTTTGCCGCTCTGGTCTGCTTCTTTGAGCTGGCCTGCGCCATCTCCGGCTATATGTCCGGCGTCAATCCCTTCGATCAGCCGGGCGTGGAAGCCTACAAGAAGAACATGTTCCGCATGCTGGGCAAGCCCGGCGCGAAATAAGCGCTCGGTGCTTACTGTATCAACGAAAAAGTTCCCAATCGCAAGCGATTGGGAACTTTTTTATTGAGAAATCGTATCAAATGATCATCGACAGCAGCACGAAGAGCCAATGTGCCGCGATGCCGGCGCAGAGGCCGCCGATCGTGTGGCAGAGGATGGCCTTGCCGATCAGCTCCTTGCAGTTGAGGCTGTCCATCATCGAGGTATGGGTGCTGAGGTAGCCGCTCCAGCACATGCACATGGCGGTGAACACCGCGATGTCGTTGGCGTGGATCAGCGCCTCGTCCACCAGGGTGCTCGTCACGCCCAGCGCGGCGCCGGCAGCGCCGAGCGCGGTGACCGGCACGCCGATCGCGTCCGGCGAAGAGAAGCCGAAGAGCGGGCGGAGAATAAAATCAATCTTGTTGGCGAGCCAGGGCAGCAGCTTGATGCCCTCGTAGGCAGCGCCGGTATAGCCGCCCTCCGGGCAGCCGTTGGTCAGCATCATGACCATGGTGCAGATGACCAGCACGCCCGGGACAATGCTGACGCCCATTTTGACGCCGCTGTGGCCGCCCTCGAGGATTGCCGCCATCACGCGGCTGCCGACCTTGCCCTCGCGTACCGGGCGCATCCCGGCGGGAATATTCGCCGCTTCGCTCTCGTCGGCCTCCATCGGCGCCTCGGTGCCGAAGCGCTTCTTGGTGAAAATCAGCATCAGGCGGGTGCTGACGATGCTGCCAACAATGGCGCCGACCAGGCCGAGAATGACGGCCAGACCGACCTTTTCCCCGGGCATGCGGCCGGAGAGACCATACATAAACGAGCAGACGATCAGGCCCATGCCGAAAGCGGTGCCAATATTCGTCAGCGCCGGGAACTGATAGGCTTTGAAGCAGCGGCGGAACTGATGATCGTCCGCCAGTGCCAGGATCGCAGGGTTATCCGAAAGAAACGTCGTGACCACGCCCAGCGCGGCGGCGCCGGGGAGACCGTAGATCGGCTTCATCAGCGGCTGCAGCACACGGTTTGCCAGTGCCACGAAGCCGAATTCGCTCAACAGCGCGGAAATGGCGCCCATGAGCACACAGATGGCCGTCAGATAGAGCACCGTGTCGATCAGCAGACGGTAGGCGGTGTTCATCATCGTGTTGAGCGCGTTGCCCAGCCCCATTTTTACGGCAAACAGGGCAAAGACGCCGATAAAAATGACGGGAAACACAAACGTCTCCACGCCGAGCTCTTTTTTAAAGACGGGAGCGGCCGTCTTTTTTTGTTCATCCATTGTCGCATCCTCCGGCTCAGACCGCGGGTATGAAGTTGATTCCGCCCGGGTGAAGTACGGCCCGTTTTATCAACGGGCCGGCTGTGGGGAGAGAACACTGTTTTTGTCGCTGTATTTTATTCTATCTTTCTTGGAGCAAAAAGTCAATTCCCGCTTTCCGTTTTTCTCTTGTAAATATGAAAAAGCCCGGAAAAACCGGGCTTTGGCAAATAATTATATGTATCAGTTTTCTTTCCGCACGATCTGGCGGTGTTTGGCCTTGCTGTTGGTGATCAGCGGCACGCTCTCCAGAATCAGCGAGGAGGTATCCAGGCCGTACCACTTGACCTTGGAGCCGGCCACGCGGCGGATCGAGTACTTGGTGTTGAGCACCAGCTCGTCAAGCGCGCTGAGCTCGGTCTTGGTGTTGACCGTTTTGCGGATCACGCAGAATTTGAAGGTGCCGACCGTGGACTTGCCATAGATCGAATACTTCTTGTCCTGCACCGGCAGCTCGCCCCGCGTCTGCAGATCATGTACAATCTGGCGCAGATAGACGTTGACGCGCGGGGAGCACTTGAAGCCGAGGTTCAGACGGATACGGAAGATGCAGTCCGTGCCAAAGGTCTCGAGCTCATAGTTCAGGGTGTTCGGATCGTTGACGACGTTGACGTTCACAAACCAGTAGGCCTGCGCGCGCTTGGTGTCCTTGTCGAGAATGGAGTATAGAATGTCGCGGTCGATGCGTTCAAAATCATTGCCGCCGGCGAGATAGACCAGGTTGTGGGCCAGCAGAGGAATCGACGCGTCGTTATGCAGCGCGACAAGGCTGGGCACATGGTCGCGGAAATTCAAGCGCGTGCTGTATTTTCTCTCCAGCAGCGTCCCGCGGTACCAGATGGCCATCAGCAGCAGAAGCATCAGCGTCAGCAGCACCGTGACGTAGCCGCCGTGGGCAAACTTGCCGAGGCTCGAGATAAAGAACACGCCCTCAATCAGGCCGAAAACCAGCAGCACCGCAAAGCCGAGCACAGTCTTCTTCCGGTTCTTGCGCAGATAGATGGAGATCAGCAGCGTCGTCATCAGCATCGTGATCGTGATCGCCAGGCCGTAGGCCGCCTCCATGCGGGCGCCGGAGCGGAAGAAGAGCACGATCAGGCTGCAGCCGACCCACAGCACCGTGTTCACCGCGCCGATATAGAGCTGCCCCTTGGTATCGGAGGGGTAGCGGATCTCTAGATGCGGCAGCAGATCAAGCAAAATGGCCTCCGACACCAGCGTATAGGAGCCGGTGATCAGCGCCTGCGAGGCGATGACCGCGGCCGCCGCGCCGAGGATGACGGCGAAGGGACGCAGCGCCTCCGGCAGCATCAGGAAGAAGGGGTTGAGGTCCTCGATCCCGAGCAGCGCGGCATTGCCGCGGCTCTGGATGATCCAGGCGCCCTGTCCCAGATAGTTCAGGATCAGGCAGAGCTTGACGAAGGGCCAGCTGAAATAGATGTTCTCCTTGCCGACATGGCCCATGTCGGAATAGAGCGCCTCTGCGCCGGTGGTGGCCAGAAAGACGCTGCCGAGGATCATAAAGCCCAGCTTGTTGTTGGGGCTGAGCAGCACCCGCACCGCGTAAAGCGGGTTAAAGGCCCGGAGCACCGCCGGCAGCAGGGCGATATGCATCAGGCCGGTCAGGCCGAGGAAGAGAAACCAGCACAGCATGACCGGGCCGAAGGCCTTGCCGATTTTGCTCGTGCCCGCGTGCTGCACGGAAAAGAGCACCGTGATGATGAACAGGGTAATAATAACGACCTTCCACTGGCCGCTGCCCAGGAAGCGGTTCATTTCCTCGATGCTGCGCAGGCCCTCCACCGCGGTGGTCACCGTGACGGCCGGGGTCAGCACGCCGTCGGCCAGCAGCGCGGCGCCGCCCAGCATGGCCGGCACGATCAGCCACTTGCCGCAGCTTTTTACCAGCGCGTACAGGGAAAAGATGCCGCCCTCGCCGTGGTTGTCCGCCTTCATGGCAATCAGCACGTATTTGATGGTTGTTAGCAGCGTAATCGTCCAGATGACCAGGGAGAGCGAGCCGATAATGAAGCTCTCATCCACCCCGCCGATGCCGCCGTTTCCCTCGAGGATCGACTTCATCACGTACATCGGCGAGGTGCCGATGTCGCCGTAGACGATGCCGATGGTCACCAAAAACATGCCAAAGCGAAATTTCTGTTTATCTTTCATGTTGTTTCCGCCTTTATTCCCGCTTCCCCGGCGCCGCGGCGCGGGGTACGCAGCAAAAAATCTGTAACAGAGTTAGTATATCATGGAAATTGGCTTTTTTCAACGCTTTTCTGCGCCGCGCCGCGGGGCTTGCATCCGCCGGCAGCTTTATGATAAGATGGGAAAAACATCTGCGTTTTTTACTTGATATAAGGAGGCGCTGCTTTTTGGATTGCAGGATACAGGAGCTGCTCGGCGAGGACGAAGAGCGGCTGCGTCATACGCTGCGCGCCAGCGAAACCATCGAAAAGAACCGCGACCGGGCCATCGATACGCTCAGCGACGAATATGGCAGCGTGCTGCTGCGCTATAACGCCGCCTGCTCGCCCGACCGCATGCGTCAGGCGCTGGCCGACGCGATGACGGCCGCGGCGCGGGACAGTCTGGCGTTTTTGAAGGCCGCCGGTGCGGAGAAGGCGGTATCCCGGCGCGAGACGCCGCTCTGGGCGCCGCTGCTGCTGCTCCTTGCGGTCGTTGCCGCCGCGGTGGCCGTTCTGTTGGGCGAAACGCAGCGTCCGGTTCTCCTCGCAGGCACGGCTGCGGCGGTCGCCGCCGCCTTTCTGGCCGGGCGGCTGTGGTTCCGCCGGCAGGAGGTCTCCGTTCGCCCGACCCTGGATGCTGACAGGCTCTGGGCCGCGATGAAGCGCAGCGGCGAGACGATGGATCGGAAAATCGATGAATTCTGCGCGCGTGCCGCCGAATGGACGGCGGCGGGCGGCGCCGGGAGCGTGGGCACGCTCCGGGAGGAGGAGCTGCAGCTCTTCGGCGATCTGCTGGAGGCGCTTTACGCCGAAAACGGCGACTTTGCGCTGCGGCAGCTGCGCAAGCTTCTCCCCTGCCTGCAGGCGCTCGGGATCGAGACGGAGGACTACCGCGGCGACAATGCGGAGCTCTTTGAGCTCTTTCCCTCCAAACGGCCGGGGAACACCCTGCGCCCCGCACTGAAGGCGGGCGACCGCCTGCTGCTGGCCGGGCGCGCAACCGAGGCCGCGGACTGAGCGGCAAAGGAGGCAGAACATGCTGTACTGGGGATTTGATCTGGGCGACGGCGAGAGCACGGTCGCCCGCGTGCGCGGCGAGGGGCCGTCGAGCCCCGAAGTTGTGCCCGTCGAGGGCAGCCGCGTGTTTCTGACGGCCTGGGCGCTGATGAAAAACGGCGAGCTGCGGATCGGCGAGCGGGCGGCGAAATCGGCCTCGGCCGCGCTGCGCAGCGCCGCCCGCTTCAAGGGGCGCTTTCTGGACGAGAGCTCCGACAGCGCCGGGCTCATCCGGGACTTTTCCTCCCGGGTGTTTGAATCGCTGCGCGCGGACGGCGCCATGGTCGGCGGCGAGAAGAGCAACAGCGTCTATATCGGCTGTCCGGCTGGCTGGGACAAGGCCGCGCGCGGACGCTATCTCGGCATTTTCGAGACGCTCGGCGTGCCAGCGCCGCGGGTGATCTCCGAGTCCCGGGCCGTGATGGTGGGCGCCATCCAGTCCAATTCTGTGCGCGACTATGTCGATCTGCGCAGCAAAACCGTGCTGGTGGTGGACATCGGCTCCTCCACTACGGATTTTGCCTATATTAAAAAAGGAAAAGAGGCCGAGATCCGCACCGGAGGCGAGGTCCGTCTGGGCGGCGGCGTCATGGATGAAACGCTGCTGGAAGCCTGCGTGGCGGCCTCGCCCCAAAGCGAGGAGATCCGCAGCGTCTTTGCCGCGAGCGAAAGCTGGCGGGTGGACAGCGAGCTGCGCGCCCGCCGTCTCAAGGAGCGCTACTACGCCTCCGGCAGCCCGGACAAGGGGCGGCAGGCGCAGAGCGAGTCGCTGCTGATCTGCTATGACGAGCCGCTGCTGCTCGACCTGACGATGGACGAAGAGATGGCCCGGCGGCTGACCGATCTGCCCTGCCGCGCTCTCGGCGGGCGCTCCTTCCGCGAGGTGTTCTGCGCGGGACTGCGCGAAGTGCGCGAGGCCATCGGCGATACGCCGCCGGAGCTGCTGTTTTTGACGGGCGGCGTGTCGCGGATGGACGAGATCCGCGCCTGGTGCGCCGAGGTCTTCCCACAGGCCGTGATTTACATCGACGCCGAGCCGGAATTCAGCGTGGCAAAGGGGCTGGCCTGGTGCGGGCGCATCGACGACGAGCTGGGACGCTTTCGCGCCGAGGTGGACGCGCTGATCGGCGAGGACGCGGTGGAAAAAATCGTGCTGCAGCACCTGCGCAGCCTCTATGACAGCGTGCTGGAGCAGCTGCTCGATCCCCTGCTGGCGCAGGCGGTCAAGCCCGTGCTGCTTGACTGGCGCGAGGGCCGGATCGAAACCCTCGCCGGGACGGAGGCGGCTCTGCGCGAGCACATCAAGGTCTATCTTCACGCGGAGGAGGCCCGCCTGCTGCTGTACGGCCCGGTCAGCGACTGGATGAGCCGGGTTTTGGAGGATCTGGAGGCCTACACCTCGCCGATCTGCCGGCGCTGGCACGTGCCGGATCAGTCGCTGAAGATCTCCTCGCGTCTGGAGGCCCGCGACCTGCATATTCTCGAAAAGGTGGACGCGCGCAGCGTGTTCGCCGGCGACGCGCTGACCGGAGCGGCGATTTTTGTCGAGTCGGTGATTTCCGTGATCGTCGGGCTGCTCTGCGGCGGCAGCGGCATGGCGCTGATCGCCGAAGGCCCGGTCGGCATTGCCATCGGCGTCATTTCCTCGCTGCTGCTCTTTGCCGTTGGGCGCCTGCTGGGAAAAGAGGCCGTGGATGAGAAGATCATGAACATGAACCTTCCCCTCTTCATCCGCAGGGCCGCGCTCGCGGAGATCCTGCCGAAGCTGGAGGGGCCGAAGCTCCGCCTGTCGGATATGCTCCGCAATACCGAGGGCGAAAAAGCGCATCTGCAGCTTTTGCCGCGCCTGCGCTGGCCGGAGGCCGGCGATATTCCCGAGCGGCGCATGCGGGCCATCCGGCGGAAGGTCAAGGCCGGCTATGCCGAGCGGCTCGCCGACGAAAACGACGAGGCCGTGCGCGCGCTCAACGCCCGGATGTGCCGGGAAATCACCGAACAGATCGAGCAGCGCCTGAAGGAGCTGGCCGAACAGGTCGAGATACCGCTATAATCAAGGAGGATTATGGATGAAGCTGATTACCTTTAACAGAAACGGAGGCGGCGAGGAGCTGGGCATTCTGCGCGGCGACCGCGTGCTGCCGCTGCGGGAGCTGGGCTTTGCCTTTGCCGATATGAACGAGCTCATCTGCCGCGCGCGGCCGGAGGAGCTTGCCGCCATGCGCCGCGCCGAGGGCGAGGGGCTGCCGGCGGACAGCGTCCGCCTGCTCTCGCCCATCCCCCATCCGCTGCAGGACGTGCTCTGCCTCGGGCTCAACTACCGGGAGCACGCCGCCGAGGCCGCGGGCTATTCCAAAGACGCCTTTGACGTGAAAACCGCGGCGCCGATCTTCTTTTCCAAGCGCGTCAACGAATCCCAGGGCAGCGGCGCGCCCATCCCCGCGCACGCCGACCTCACCGAAAAGCTTGACTTTGAAAACGAGCTTGCCGTCGTCATCGGCCGGGACGCCGATCACGTGCCCCCCGAGGCAGTCAAAGACTATATCTTCGGCTACACAATCCTCAACGACGTGAGCGCCCGCGACCTGCAGACGCGCCACGGCCAGTGGCACTTCGGCAAAAGTCTGGACGGCTTCACCCCGATGGGGCCCTGCCTCGTCACCGCCGATGAGATTCCTTTCCCGCCGCGGCTGCGCATCTCCACCGCCGTCAACGGCGAGCTGCGGCAGGACAGCAGCACCGGCATGCTCATCCACGGCATCGCCGAAATCGTCAGCACGCTCTCCCGCGGCATGACGCTCAGGGCCGGGACCATTATCGCGACCGGCACGCCAAAAGGGGTCGGCATGGGCGAAAAAACGCCCCGCTTCCTCAAGCCCGGCGACGTGGTTGACTGCCGCATCGAGGGCATCGGCGAGCTGGTCAATCCCGTCGTGTGAGGGGAGAAAATCGAGCTTGACAGCCCATGGGGCGAATGATATACTCAACATGCACGAAAACCAAACAGAGACTGTATAATTTTTTGAACGCGCGCCCGGCATTGGGCCGCTGAAAAAAGAATGATGGTCGGTTGAAGGCTCCGAGAGAGACCGCAGTTTTGCGGCGCCGAAGGGGAATGCAAAAACTCTCAGGCAAAAAGATCGGATCCGGACGACGCTTCGGAAAGTACGGCGCTTTTGCCGTACACCAAAGGGGCAACCGGAGGCCGCTTTGAGCGGCTCAAGGGAATCTCTCAGGTTTGGACGGAGGCAGGAAGACACGATGGGGTCTTTCTGTCTCTTTTTTGTTTTTTTGGCTTAAATACTTTTTTGGGAGGAATACCATGAGCGAATGGAAACGCACCCAGTTTTATGACACGCATGTGGCAGCCGGCGCGACGATGGTGGAGTTCGGCGGCTGGGATATGCCCGTGCAGTACCCCACCGGCATCGTGGCCGAGCACCTCTATACCCGCCACGCCTGCTCCCTCTTCGACGTGTCCCACATGGGACGGATTCTGGTCGCAGGCCCGCAGCGGATCGAGTTTCTGCAGCACGTGCTGACCAGCAACGTCTGCGCGCTGGATCTCAACCGCGCCCAGTACTGCATGATCTCCGACGAAAACGGCTATGCGATCGACGACGCCTATCTCTACCGCTTTGAGGAAGAGCGCTTCCTGCTGGTGGTCAACGCCGGCAACACCGACAAGGACTGGGCCCACCTCACGGCCGTCGCAAAGGGCTTTGACTGCACGCTGACGAACATCACCGCCGACTGGGCGGCCATCGCCGTGCAGGGGCCCCAGAGCAAGAGCATTCTGACGACGCTCGCCGGCGGCGAGGAAGTCACCGAGCCGATGCGCAACGCCCTCAACACCCTCGAGCTGGAAGGGCATCTCGTCCATATCTCCAAGACCGGCTACACCGGCGAGCCCCTCGGCTATGAGGTCTATGTCAGGAGCGAAGACTGCGTGTGGCTCTGGAACCGGCTGATTGAGCTGGGCGCCCGCCCCGCCGGTCTCGGCGCGCGCGACACGCTGCGCATGGAAGCGGGGCTCCCCCTCTACGGCCACGAGCTTGGGCTCGACGCCGAGGGCAAGCCCATCCCCCTCTTCGCCGTGCCGCTGGCCCGCTTCGCGGTGAGCTTCTCCCCGCTCAAGGGCGACTTTATCGGCCGCGAGCCGCTGCAAAAGCAGAGCGAGGCCTTCAAGCGCATCCTCAACCGCGACTTCTCCGACATGACGGAGCTGCCGCGCCGCATCCGTCCCATCACCCTGCTTGACCGCGGCGTCATGCGCGCCGGCATGCCCGTCTACTACAAGGGCCAGGAGGTCGGCTGGGTCACCAGCGGCACGATGGTGCCCTACTACCGCAGCGAAAACGAGGGCCTTGAGACCGTCATCACCGACGACGTTGTCAAACGCGCCATCGGCATGTGCTACATCGCCAGCGACATTCTGGACGACGAGCCCGTCGAGGTCGACATCCGCGGCCGCCGCCTGCGCGCCGTCATCCCCGAGCGGCACCTGGACAACATGGCGCCTCCCTTCGCCCGCCCGATCATCTACGGCACGGAGCTCAGCGAGCGTCCCCTGGGTGACACGGTACATCCGGCTCTGGCGCTGCTGCGCCGCGCCGAGGAAAACCACCTCTGGCGTCAGAAGCACTGCATCAACCTGATCCCCTCCGAGAGCACGCCCAGCCGCGCCGTGCAGATGCTCTCCGCCAGCGACCCCAGCTGCCGCTACGCCGAGCACAAGAAGGTCAAGTCCTTCTACGACAAGGACATCTTCTACTACCAGGGCACCGGCTTCATCGACGAGGTGGAGTATCTGCTCGTCAACGAGATGCGCAAGTACTTCAACTGCACCGAGGTCGAGACCCGCGTCATCAGCGGCCAGATGGCCAACACCGCGGTCTTCTCCGCCTTGATGGACTGGAAAAACCGCCTGGATCGCCGCCGCACGCCCGAGCGCCTCGGCTACGTGATGAACAACCACATCATCAAGGGCGGCCACCTCTCCGCCCAGCCCATGGGCGCCCTGCACGACTACATCGCCGTTGACCCCGTCACCGAGCGCAGCGCGATCGTGAACTTCCCCGTCTGCAAGGACAACATCTTCAAGACCGACGTGGAAGAGACCAAGAAGCTCATCGACCAGTACCGCCCCGAGTTCATCATCTTCGGCAAGAGCATGATTATCCAGAAGGAGCCCGTCGCGGAGATCCGCCGCTTTGTCGACGAGCAGAAGATCCCCACCACCATCATGTACGACATGGCTCATGTGCTGGGTCTGGTGGGCGACTACTTCCAGAAGCCCTTTGAGGAGGGCGCCGAGATCGTCACCGGTTCCACGCACAAGACCTTCTTCGGCCCGCAGCGCGGCGTGATCGCTGTCAACTACAAGGAAGAGGAGCTCAAGTACGGCCTCTGGCAGACCATCGAGAACCGCGCCTTCCCCGGCAGCGTCTCCAACCACCACCTCGGCACCCAGCTCGGCATGCTGATGGCGGCCTACGAGATGAACGCCTTCAAGGACGAGTTCCAGAAGGCCGTCGTCTCCAACGCCAAGCACTTTGCCAAGGCGCTCAAGGCGCAGGGTCTGGACGTCTGCGGCGATCCCGCCAACGACTACACCGAGACGCACCAGGTTCTGGTCTCCGTCGGCTACGGTGCCGGCGCCGAGATCGCCCGCCGCCTGGAGGAGAACAACATCATCGTCAACTATCAGGCTACGCCCGACGAGGAGGGCTTCACCGCCTCCGGCGCGCTGCGCATGGGCGTCAACGAAATGACCCGCTTCGGCTTCGGCCCGAAGGAGTTCGATCAGCTCGCCGCTCTGATGGCCGACTGCATCCTCCGCGGCAAGGACGTGGGCGAAGAGGTCTCCCGTCTGCGCGCGGGCTACACCGAGATGCGCTACTGCTTCAAAGACGACGAATTTGAGACCGCGCTCGAAGGCTTTGCCGGAAAAATCGGTTTTTAAAAGAACCATTCAACAAATAATATAACGGAGGTAACAAACATGAATTTCCCCACTGAGCTGAAGTATACCAAATCCCACGAATGGCTGCGCATGGAAGACGGCGTCGCCGTCATCGGCATCTCCGACTTCGCGCAGGACGCCCTGGGCGACGTGGTGTTCATCAACCTGCCCCAGGAGGGCGACGAGACGACCGCCGGCGAGTCCTTCGGCGACGTCGAGTCCGTCAAGGCTGTCAGCGAACTGATCTGCCCCGTGACCGGCACCGTCTGCGCGGTCAACGAGGATCTGCTGGACGCTCCCGAGCTTCTGAACCAGGATCCCTACGGTGCCTGGATCATCAAGGTCGAGGGCATCACCGACACGGAGGAGCTGCTGGAGGCCGACGAATACGAGGCCGTCTGCGCGGCCGAGTAAGCCGGAGAACGGAGAAAAGCCATGAGTTATGTTCCGTCCACCCCGGAGCAGCGGCAGGAGATGCTCCGCACCGTCGGTGCGGAGGACTACAAGGCGCTGTACCGCGACGTGCCGCAGGAGGTGCTGCTCGACCGTCCGCTCGATCTGCCGGAGGGCATGAGCGAGCTGGCGGTGAGCCGCGCGATGGGCGAGATGGCGGCCAAAAACCGCCTCTTCCCGACGATCCTGCGCGGCGCTGGCGCCTATGACCACTACATCCCCGCCGTCGTCCGCTCCATCCCGGCGAAGGAGGAATTCCTCACCGCCTACACGCCCTATCAGGCCGAAATGAGCCAGGGCGTGCTGCAGTCTATCTTCGAGTACCAGACCATGATCTGCGAGCTGACGGGCATGGACGTCTCGAACGCCTCCGTCTACGACGGCGCCACCGCCGCCGCCGAGGCCGCCGCCATGTGCCGCGACCGCAAGCGCCGCGTAACCCTGATCTCCGCCGCGGCCCACCCCGACACGATCAACACCGTGCGCACCTACTGCTACGGCACCGGCGACGAGCTGCGCGTCGTCCCGATGAAGGACGGCAAGACCGACGCCGCTTCCCTGCGCGAGATGCTCACGCCGGAGGTCGCCTCCTTCTACGTGCAGCAGCCGAACTTCTACGGCCAGCTGGAGGACGCCGAGATGCTCGGCGAGCTTGTCCACGCCAACGGTTCGATGTACGTCATGGGCTGCAACCCCATCGCCCTCGGCATCATGAAGACCCCGCGCGACTGCGGCGCCGACGTCGCCGTCGGCGAGGGGCAGCCGCTCGGTATGCCGATCGGCTTCGGCGGCCCCTACCTCGGCTTCATGGCCACCCTCACCAAACACATGCGCAAGCTGCCCGGCCGCATCGTCGGCGAGACGGTGGACAGCCGCGGCGAGCGCGCCTATGTTCTGAGCCTGCAGGCCCGCGAGCAGCACATCCGCCGCGAAAAGGCCAGCAGCAACATCTGCTCCAACGAAGCGCTCTGCGCGCTGACCGCCGCGGTGTATCTGGCCACGGTCGGCCCCGAGGGGCTGGCCGAGTGTGCGCGCCAGTGCATGGCCAAGGCGCACTACCTCTGCCGGAAGCTCTGTGAGATCGACGGCGTGGAGCTTGTCTACCGCGGTGAGTTCTTCCACGAATTCGTCACCACCCTGCCCCGGCGCGACGAGGTGCTCAAGGCCCTCGAGGACGCCGGCATTCTCGGCGGTCTTCCCGTGGCCGAGGGCGTGCTGTGGTGCGCCACCGAAAAGGCGAGCCGGGCCGATCTTGACCGGGCCGTCGCCATTGTGAAGGAGGTGCTGGCCGGATGAAGCTGATTTTTGAAAAGAGCGTGAAGGGTCGGCACTGCGACCTGCTGCCGGAGTGCGACGTCGATCCCGTCGAGCTGCCGGAGCAGCTCCGCCGCGAGACCGCGCCCGCGCTGCCGGAGATGAGCGAAGTGGACGTGGCGCGCCACTACACCGAGCTCAACCACCGCGTGCACGGCGTCAACTGCGGCTTCTATCCGCTCGGCTCCTGCACGATGAAGTACAACCCCCGCATCGACGAGGATATGGCGGCGCTCCCGGGCTTTGCCGGGGTGCATCCCCTGGCTCCGGCCTACAGCGTTGAGGGCTGCCGCGAGGTGCTCGACACCGCCGCGCGCTATCTCTGCGAGCTGACCGGCATGCAGGGCATGACCTTCCAGCCCGCTGCCGGCGCCCACGGTGAATTCACCGGCGTGCTGCTCATCAAGCAGTATCACGACAAGCGCGGCGACACAAAGCGCCGCAAGATCATCGTGCCGGATTCCGCCCACGGCACCAACCCCGCCACCGCCGCGATGTGCGGCTTTGAGGTGGTGAACATCCCCTCCGCGCCGAACGGCTGCGTCGATCTGGAAGCGCTGAAGGCCGTTCTCGGCGAGGACACCGCGGGTCTGATGCTCACCAACCCCAACACCGTCGGCATTTTTGACGAAAACATCCTCGAAATCACCCGTCTCGTGCATGAGGCCGGCGGCCTGTGCTACTACGACGGCGCCAACCTCAACGCGATCATGGGCGTCGTCCGCCCCGGTGACATGGGCTTCGACTGCATCCACATGAACCTGCACAAGACCTTTGCCACCCCGCACGGCGGCGGCGGCCCCGGCGCCTGCGCCGTCGGCTGCAAGGAATTCCTCCGCGAGTTCCTGCCCGCCTCCGCGCTGATGGACGGCCCCGGCCACATTCAGGTGCGCTCCTTCGCGGGCAACTTCCTCGTGGTCGTGCGCGCGCTGAGCTATCTGCTGAGCCTCGGCCGCGAGGGCATCCCCGAGGCCGCGCAGAACGCCGTGCTCAACGCAAACTACCTGATGCGCCGCATCCAGGGCAGCTTCGATCTGGCCTTTGATCGCGTGTGCATGCACGAATTCGTACTCGATCTGAGCCGCTTCAAGCACGAGACCGGCGTCAGCGCGCTGGACGTGGCGAAGTCCCTGATCGACTACGGCATGCACCCGCCCACGATGTACTTCCCGCTGATCGTCCACGAGGCGCTGATGCTCGAGCCCACCGAGACCGAGAGCAAGGAGACCCTGGACTGGGCGGCGGACATCTTCCGGGCGCTTTACGAGCTCGGCTACAGCGATCCCGCCTATATGCACGAGGCGCCGCATCACGCGCAGATCGGCCGTCCGGACGAGGTGCGCGCGGCGCGCAATCCCATCCTGCGCTGGCAGAAATAAAGGAGGAGCCGGAGCGATATGAACGACTACCAGCTTCTCGTCATCGGCGCCGGCCCCGGCGGTTATACAGCCGCCCTGCGGGCGGCAAAGCTCGGCCTCCGCACCGCCGTTGTCGAAGCGCGCGAGGCGGGCGGCACCTGCCTCAACCGGGGCTGCGTGCCGACCAAGACCCTGCTGCACGCCTCGGAGGTCTACCACGCGGCGGCCGAGGGCGCGGCCTTCGGCATCCACGCGGAGGGGCTGCGGGCCGATATCGGCGAAATCTTTGCCCACAAGCGCGAGGTGTCCCGCACCCTGTCCCAGGGCGTGGAGAGCCTGCTCAAGGCGGCCAAGGTGCCCCTGCTGCGCGGCCGCGCGCAGGTCAGCGCGCCGCATGAGGTCACCGTCACCGGGCCGGAGGGCGAAACAAGCGTCTGCACCGCCGACCATATTCTGATCGCCGCCGGCGCCGCGCCTGTTCGCCCGCCGATCCCCGGCATCGAGCTTGCGCTCACGAGCGACGATATCCTCGAGAGCGACGGCAGGATGTTTCGCTCCCTCCTCATCATCGGCGGCGGCGTCATCGGCATCGAATTTGCCTGCTTCTACGCCGATCTCGGCGTACCGGTCACGGTCATCGAGGCGCTCGACCGTCTGCTGCCGGTCATGGACCGCGAGCTCGGGCAGAATCTGGGCCAGCTGCTCAAAAAGCAGGGCGTGCAGATTCTCACCAACGCCCGCGTGCAGCGCATCGAGCCCGACGAGGGCGGCCTGCGCGTGAGCTATGAGGCCAAGGGCGGCACGGCGGAGCTCTCCGCGGAGGCGGTCATCTGCGCCATTGGGCGCCGTCCCTGCAGCGAAGGGCTCTTCGCCGCGGGTCTGCAGCCCGAAATGGACGGCAGGCTGCTCAAGGTGAACGAGCGCTTTGAAACCAGCATTCCCGGCGTCTACGCCATCGGCGACGTGGCCTGCCCGGTGCAGTTTGCGCATCTGGCGGCCGCGCAGGGCGAGGCCTGTGTGGAAATGCTCGCCGGACTTGACGACCCGCGCGACTTGAAGCTGGTGCCGAGCTGCGTCCACTGCCGGCCGGAGATCGCCGTCGTCGGCCTCTCCGAGGCGGAGGCCAAGGCCGCCGGCATCCCGGTGAAGGTCGGCAAATGCGTCATGGGCGCCAACGCCCGCACCCTGGTTCTAAACCCCGGCCGCAGCTTTATGAAGCTCGTGGCCCACGCCGAGAGCGGCGAGCTCCTCGGCGCGCAGCTCATGTGCCCGAACGCCTCCGACATGATCTCCCAGATCAGCGAGGCGATCGCCAACCACATGACACCCCGGCAGCTTCTGCGGGCCATGCGTCCGCACCCCACCTTTGAAGAGGCGCTCGGCGACGCGCTGAGCGATCTGAATAATAAACTCACAAAAACTATTGAATAACAGGAGGAACTCAGCATGAATTACGGTCGTACCTATAACTTTTCCGCCGGCCCCGCCATGATGCCGGAACCCGTTCTCGAAGAGATCCGGGACGAAATGATGAACTACCGCGGCAGCGGTATGTGCGTGATGGAGATGTCTCACCGCTCCAAGGTCTTCCAGCAGATCGTCGATGAGGCCGAAGCTGATCTGCGCGCGCTGATGAACATCCCCGACAACTACAAGGTGCTCTTCATGCAGGGCGGCGCGACGCTGCAGTTTGCCGCCATTCCCTGGAACCTGATGAAGAACGGCAAGGCCGTCTACATCGAGACCGGCGCCTGGTCCAAGAAGGCCATTGCCGAGGCCAAGAAGTACGGCGAAGTCATCGTCGCCGCGAGCTCCAAGGACCGCAACTTCAGCTATATCCCCGACGTTTCCGATCTGGACATCCCCGAGGACGCCGACTACGTCTACATCTGCGAGAACGAGACCATCCACGGCCTGACCTACCAGCAGCTGCCCAACACCAAGGGCCACATCCTGGTCTCCGACCAGAGCTCCATGTTCCTCTCCAAGCCCTGCAACGTCGCCGACTACGGCATGATCTATGCGGGCGTGCAGAAGAACGTCGGCCCTGCCGGCATGAGCGTCATCATCATCCGCGAGGATCTGATCCGCGAGGATCTCGACCCGAAGATGCCCATCTACATGCGCTATGACACGCAGGCGGCCAACGGCTCCATGTACAACACCCCGAACTGCTGGGCCATCTACTGCTGCGGCAAGGTATTCCACTATCTGCGCAGCATCGGCGGTCTGGAGGAGATGGCTCGCCGCAACGAAGAGAAGGCGAAGATCCTCTATGACTTCCTGGACCAGTCCAAGATGTTCCGCGGCACGGTCGAGAAGAAGGACCGCAGCCTGATGAACGTCCCCTTTGTCACCGAGAGCGCCGAGCTGGACGCCGAAGTCGTCAAGGCCACCAAGGCTGCCGGCTATGACAACCTGAAGGGTCACAAGAGCGTGGGCGGCCTGCGCGCGAGCATCTACAACGCCATGCCCAAAGAGGGCGTCGAGGCGCTGGTTGAGTTCCTGAAGAAGTTCGAAGCCGAATACAACAAGTAAGAAAGGACGGACAAGATCATGAAGATTCTGGTTACCGACGGTATGGATAAGAAGGCTCTGGCCACGCTGCGCGAGATGGGCAACGAGGTCGTTGAGCAGTTCTACGAGCCCGATCAGCTGGGCGCCGCGCTGAAGGATTTTGACGCGGTCGTCGTCCGCTCCAAGACCAAGGTGCGTGCCAACCACATCGACGAGGCCGCCGAAGGCAAGCTGAAGCTCATCATCCGCGGCGGCGTCGGCGTGGACAACATCGACGTAGCCTATGCCGAGTCGAAGGGCATCACCGTGAAGAACACCCCGCGCGCCTCTTCCCAGTCTGTTGCGGAGCTGGCCCTGGCCCATATGCTCTCCTGCGCGCGCTTCATCTCCCACGCCGGCTACACCATGCGCAACGGCGCCTGGGAAAAGAAGACCTACGGCAAGGGCATTGAGATCTGCGGCAAGACCCTCGGCATCATCGGCTACGGCCGCATCGGCGGCTGCCTGGGTGCCATGTGCAAGGCCCTCGGCATGACCGTCATCGCTTACGGCGCCCACCACGAGCCGGGCACCACTGCCCGCGACGGCGTGCCCTATGTTTCCCTGGACGAGCTCCTGGAGCGCTCCGACTTTGTCTCCGTCCACGCCCCCGCGGCCGACGGCCCGATCATCAACGCCGACACCATCGCGAAGATGAAGGACGGCGTCATCATCATCAACACCTCCCGCGGCGCCAACCTCGACGAGGCCGCCCTGCTCGAGGCGCTCGATTCCGGCAAGGTCCGCGCCGCCGGCCTTGACGTCTGGGCAACCGAGCCCTCCTCCAATGCCGCGCTCTACTCTCACCCGCACGTCTCCTGCACGCCGCACATCGGCGCTCAGACCGGCGAGGCCCAGGCCCGCATCGGCCAGGAGATCGTCGAGATCATCGGCTCCTTCGGCAAGTAAGAGCGGAGTGACGCCATGAACAAAAACATCTTCCGGAGCGCCGACATCCTGCTGCCCCGGGATGCCGACATGACGAAATGGGCGGTCATCGCCTGCGACCAGTTCACCTCCGACCAGGCCTACTGGGATCGCGTGCGCCAGACCGCAGGCGACGCGCCCTCCACCATCAACCTCATCCTGCCCGAGGCGGAGCTTGGCTCCCCCCGGGAGGCCGAGGAGGTCGCGCAGATCAACCGCACGATGGACGAGTATCTGCGCGAGGGCGTCTTTGCCGAATACCGCGACAGCTATGTCTATGTGGAGCGCACGCTGGAGAACGGCAGCATCCGCAAGGGTCTGGTCGGCATGCTCGACCTCGACGCCTATGACTACAAGCCCGGCTCCACCTCCGCCATCCGCGCCACCGAAAAGACCGTGCCCGAGCGCATCCCGCCGCGCCAGCGCGTGCGCCGCGACGCGCCGATCGAGCTGCCGCACGTGCTGCTGCTCGTTGACGACCACGAAAAGCGCCTGATCGAGTCCATTGCCGAAAAGAAGGACCGCCTGCCCAAGCTCTATGACTTTGAGCTGATGGAGGACGGCGGCCGCATCCGCGGCTGGCTGGTCGCCGGCGAGGACGCCGCGGCTTTTGACACGGCGCTCTCCGCCTACTGCGAGACCGTGGACGCCAAGTACGAGGGTCTCAAGGGCGTGCCGATGGTCTTCGCCGTCGGCGACGGTAACCACTCCCTCGCCACCGCCAAGAGCTGCTACGAGGAGCTCAAGCAGAAGCATCCCGGTGAGGATCTCAGCAATCATCCCGCCCGCTACGCCCTCGTCGAGCTGGAGAACATCCACGACGAGGCGCAGGTCTTCGAGCCGATCCACCGTGTCATCAAGCACACCGACCCGAAGAAGCTGCTCGCGGCGCTGGAGGCAAACTGCTGCGCCCCCGGCGGCTATGTCATTTGCTGGTACAGCGGCGGCGAATGCGGCGAGCTGAGCCTTGACCGCACGAAGAGCGAGCTTGCTGTCGGCGTGCTGCAGAGCTTCCTTGACGCCTATCTCAAGGAAAACGCCGGCGAGATCGACTACATCCACGACGACGACGCGCTGATCGCCCTCTCCGAGCCGGCCGACGCCCTCGGCTTCCTGCTGCCGGCCATGGAAAAGAGCCAGCTCTTCCGCGGCGTCATCAGCGACGGCGCCCTGCCGCGCAAGACCTTCTCGATGGGCCACAGCCGCGAGAAGCGCTACTATCTGGAAGGCCGCAAAATTCGCTGATATACACCCTCAACTTCACAGGCAGAACAGCCCCCTGTTCTGCCTGTGAACTCTAACATGCCACGAAAGGGAGGCCTTATGAATCGCAATCGCAAGAGCGCAGAGGCGGGGCGCCGCGCGCCGCCGATCATCGGCCAGCGCATCCTGAAAACAAGCATCGCTGTCTTTCTCTGCCTGCTGTTTTACTGGCTGCGCGGGTACCGCGGGCAGGATATGCCCAGCGAAGCCGCCATCACCGCCATTATCTGCATGCAGCCTTATGTGCGCGATACCCGGGATTATGCTCTGAACCGTTTTGCCGGTTCCCTGATCGGCGCAGCCTGGGGTCTGCTGTTTCTGCTGCTCGTGCTGCTTGTGCCCGGCCTTGCTTCGCATATGCTGCCGCTTTATGCCGTCATGGCCCTGGGCGTCACGGCCTCGCTCTACACCGCCGTTGTCATCCGCAAGCCGGATGTGGCCAGCCTCGCGGCCATTGTGTTCATCTGCGTGGTCATCAGCTTTCCGGAGATTGAGGAACCTCTCCGACAGGCTGCCGACCGCATGCTCGGTGTTCTTGTGGGAACCGTCATCGCCATTGCGGTCAATGTGTTTCGCCTCCCGCGGGTCAAACGGCCAGATCGCGTCTTTTTCGTCCGCACGAAGGATCTCGCGCCGGACCGCTTCTCCCCGATTCCCTCCGCCGCCCAGTTTCGCCTGAGCTATCTCTGCCGCGACGGCGCGAAAATCTGCCTGATGTCGGAGCACGCGCCGGCCTTCTTTGCCCTGCAGATCAGCGAGGCGACTCCCAATGTTCCGCTGATTGTCATGGACGGCGCCGCTATTTACGACATGAAGGAGAACGCCTATCTCTCCGTCGAAACGCTGGGGGCCAAGCCGGCCGAACACATGAAGGCTTATCTTGACCGCCTCGGCCTCAGTTATTTTCTCTATGTCGTGCGTGGGAACAAAACCTGCATCTTCCACCAGGGATCGCTCCGTGAGGAAGAGGCGCTCATTTACAACCGGATGCGTTCTTCGCCCTATCGCAGCTATCTGGACGGTGAGAACTACGAGCCTGATGAAATCGTCTACTTTAAAATGATTGCCGACGAAACGCAGACCGAGGATCTCTTCCCCCGTCTGCAGAGCGTCCTCCACAGCAATCGCCTGCGGGCGGTGATACGCCCCGAAGCAGGCGCCGCCGGCGTCAGCGCCCTGTACATCTACTCGGCCAAAGCGACGATGCGTCAGGCCGAAAACCGCCTGATGCGGCTGCTGCGTGAGCAGGATCCCTCGCTGTGGCCGACCGAGGTTTTTCTCCGCTCCGACTACCGCAATGAATACGACGCCGTCAGCCTGCTGCACACGCTCGGCAATCTCTATGCGCCGGTGCGCCTGTTCAAAAGGACCGAGAGATAGGCGCAGCGCCGCTTCTTCCCCGCAGCCCCGTTTTTCTGCGCTTTAACAATGCTAAGGGAGTTGTTATTATGGATTATCTGGGAAGTCTCACAAGCAGTATTTTTTCGATGGTCTTTCTTGTCTTCCTGATCGGCGCCGTGGGCTATTTTGTCGGTGCCATCAGCGTCAAGGGCATTTCTCTGGGCACGGCCGGCGTGCTGCTGGCTGCCCTGCTCTACGGCATCCTGGCCAATTTCGTCCCCTCCTTTACCATCGGCGGCAAGGAAATCACGCTCTTCAGCGACGCGCTGAAAAAGAACTTCAGCCTCGTGTCCTCGATCGGCACAGCCATGTTCGTCACCTCGGTCGGCTTCATCGCCGGCCCGAAGTTCTTCCGCTCCTTTAACCGCGCCACCATGTCCTATGTCTACATGGGCATGATCACCATTGCCGTCGGCGCGCTCGTCACGATTGCTTTCGTCTGCATCGACCGCAATCTCTCCCCCTCGATGGCCGTCGGTCTGATGACCGGCGCGCTCACCAGCACCCCCGGCCTCTCCGCCGCCAAGGAGGTCGCCGAGGAAGGCGCCGATCTCGTCACCGCCGGCTACGGCATCGCGTATCTCTTCGGCGTGCTGGGCGTGGTGTTCTTTGTGCAGCTGATGCCGCGCATCCTGAAAATCAACATTGCCGAGGAGCGCGCCCGCTTTGTCGCTGCCAACACCATCCCCGCCGGCCTCATCAAGCGCAGCTTGGAAAAGGTCGACCCCTTCGGCTTCCTGCCCTTCTTCCTGGCCGTGGCCCTCGGCTGCGTCATCGGCGCGATCAAGATCCCCGGCCTCAATTTCTCCTTCGGCAACTCCGGCGGCTGCCTGATCGCCGGCCTGCTGGTCGGCCACTTCGGCCACCTAGGCAAGATCGACATGCGCATCGAAAAGGCCACGCTCAACTTCTTCCGTGAGCTGGGTCTGGTGCTGTTCCTGATCGGCGCGGGCGTTCCCGGCGGCGTGAACTTTGTCGCCAATATCAAGCTCACCTACTTCATCTACGGCGCTGTGATCACGCTCGTCCCGATGATCGGCGGCTACTTCATCGGCCGCTATGTCTTCAAGCTCGACATTTTCAACAACCTCGGCTCCATTACCGGCGGCATGACCAGCACCCCGGCTCTCGGCTCGCTGATCGCCACGGCCGGCACGGACGAAGTCGCTGCGGCCTATGCCGCAACTTATCCCGTCGCTCTGGTCTTCGTCGTTATCGCCGCCAAGGTCATTATCCTTGTCTTCTGATTGTCAATGAACAGAAAACCGTGCCTGTGTCCTCGGACACAGGCACGGTTTTTTATTCCCTTCATTTTTACGGGCGGCTAATCCTTTTCCGCCGATTCCAGATAGGTACTGCCGCGCATGGCGCTGAAAAGCGCCTCCCGGATGCAAGGATAATACTCCTTGGGAATCTGATCCAACTCCCGGAACATCGGCGCAAAGTGCCAGCGCAGAATTTCCTGGGAATAGGCCTCATACAGAGCCCGCCCCTGTTCGTTGACGCTGAGCTTCAGCTCCTTCCGGCTGCCCGGCATGTGGCTTTTGCTCAGCAGCCCTTTGGCGATCAGACGGTTGACGATCTTGGTAAAATTGCTGCGGGTAATGCCCAGGCGCGCGGCAATGGCCGACATGTTTTCCGCCCGCTCCTCATTCTCCAGCAGATACTCCAGCACCTGAATCTGCGCATAGGAATAGCGGACGTCCTGATACTCCATCTTTTCCAGCTTATAGGCCGCCGCATAAATGTTGCAGTAGTGGATCAAAGACTCCACCACGTCACGGTATTCTCCCATCCAGGCGAGCTTCAAAGGCGATCCCTCCTTCCGTCTGCCTTCCAGTATATCAAAGCCGCCCGCTTTTCACAAGCTGACAAAAAAATATATTCAATTATTCTTGCTTTTTGCGGGGGAATCGGCTACAATATTCATATAGTTTCCACTGGAAACAAAAGGGAAAAAGAAAATGAAAAAGGAGGAACCATTATGAAACTCAGCAAACGAACGCTCAGCCTTCTTTGCATTGCCCTGATCCTGATTCTTCTGGGCAGCATTCTGGCCGGGGTGTTCAACTCCGGCGCTGGGGCTGTCAAAGTCAGCCGGATTCGCTTTGATGCAGCGCACGGCCAGCTCAGCGGCCTGCTCTACATGCCAAAGGACGCTTCGGACTCCAACCCCAAGCCCACGGTCATTGTCACCCACGGCTATCTGAACTCCGCCGAAATGCAGGACGCCAACGCCATTGAGCTCTCCCGCCGCGGCTTTGTCGTTCTGGCGCTGGATCAGTATGACCACGGCCACTCCCGCATTGATCCCGTGAACTACGCCGACAGCAGCTTCTTCGGCATCTGGCTGCCGTTCTGGATGCATTCGATGAACGACGCGGTGCAGTACATGTACGAGCAGCCCTACGTCCTCAAGGACGCGGACGGCAACGGCATTATCGGCGTCACCGGCCACTCCATGGGCGGCTTCTCGAGCACCATGGCTCTTGCGATGGACGAAATGCAGTTTGCCGAGAGCGGCGTGCGCAAAATCTACGCCGGCCTGACCGAAGGCTCCGACTTCATGTACACCAGTCTGGTCGGTTTTGATGCCGCCACCTGCGATGCCCTGGGCGGCGGCCGCATCATGGGCAAGGTGGCTGCCCAGTACGACGAATTTTTCTTTAACGATCCCGCGGTTGAGGGCGGAACCGTCCGCCACAAGGATTACGTCTCCACGCCTGACGGCATGCTCTTCCTGCAGCAGAGCAGCCCCGCCAAGGCAAATACCTGGTACGACACCGCGGACGGCGGACGCCGCATCATCTATGAACCGGCGCAGACGCATCCCTGGAACCACTTCTCCGCGACGACCACCGCTTATGCCGTCTCCTTCTACACCGAGGCCTTCGCGCCCTTTGCCTCTCAGCTCAAGTCCATTGCCCCGACGCAGCAGATGTGGCAGTGGAAGGAAGCCTTTGAGTGCCTGGCGCTGGTCGGTTTCGTTCTGCTGATCCTCGCCCTCGCTTCCATCGTGATCGAGTTGCCCTTCTTCCGCCTTGTCAAGACGGAGCTTGCCGTGCAGCCCTCGGCCGGCGGCGCAAAGAAGCTGATTACCGCGCTGATTTTGATCGTCGCCATCCTGCTGCCCGCGCTCTTCTTCACGCCGTTGATGGACGGCGGTGCCGGCAGCCCGAGCGTGAACATTCTCTTCTATGCCGGTCTTGTTGTCGGCGTGGGCGGTCTGGCCGCGCTGGTGATCGGCCTGGTCAAAAAGCTTGGCCGTCACTTTGCCGTCGGCAGCTGCTGCATGCTTATCGCCGGCGCGGCGCTGGCTCTGATTGCCAAGACGCAGATGTATCAGAACAACGCCGTCTTCTCTGCGCCCGGTCTCAACAGCATCGCCTACTGGACCATCGGCTGCGCGCTGATGAGCCTCTGCATCCTCAGCACGGTCTTTGTCCTGATGAAGGCCCGCGACGGCGCTGATTTCGGCAGCTACGGCGTCAGCCTGAAGCCGATCGTCATTCTGGCCGGTCTATGCGGCGCGCTGCTCGTTTATGCCGCGGCCTACGCGGTCCTCTTCCTGATGGACGCCCTCTTCAAGGCCGACTTCCGCATCTGGACCTTTGCCTTCAAGACCTTCGACGCAAACATTCTTCCCGCCGTGCTTCGCTATCTGCCGACCTTCCTGCTGTTCTACCTGGTCTCCACAGCGGGCATCACCGTCAACACCAACACCGAGAAGCTGCAGGGCGTCAAAGGCTATCTGCTGGCGATCGCGCTCAACGCAGGCGGCGCCATTTTGTGGCTTGCCGTCCAGTACATCACGCTCTTCAGCACCGGCGTGGCCGCGCATCCCGGTTCTGCGCTCTCCGGCATCGTCCTGGTGGCTATGGTTCCGACGCTCTCGATTGCAGCTATCATCTCCCGCAATCTCTACAAGAAGACCGGCAACATCTGGCTGCCCGGCTTCCTCAACGCCTTCCTAATGACTACCATGGCCGTTGCCAACACCATGGTCGCCTTCAAGTAAAATCAGCTTCTGCACACCGGGGATCGGACAATCCGATCCCCGGTTTTTCCGGCCGCATCCCTAAAAAAAGAACAGCGGCGGGCGTTGATTTCCCGCCGAAAGCATGGTATGATTTCCGGAGAAGGCCGTGATACGGCGCCGGGAACAAAGGATTTGAAACGGGAGGCTGACGATGAACAGCAATATTGTAAAACGAAACGAACTGCTCGCGCAGAAAGTGATCCGGGGACTCGAGTCCCGCAACATGAGCGGTTATTACGCGGCCGACCGGGACGAGGCCAGGGCGATCGCGCTCTCGCTGATCCCGGAGGACAGTCTGGTCACCATGGGCGGCGGCCAGAGCGTCTGGGACATCGGCCTGGTTGATGCGCTCAAGGCCGGCAATTACCGCTTCCTCGACCGCAATCTGGTGGAGGACAAGCGCGCGGCGATGCTCGCCGCCTACGACGCCGACGTTTTTCTCGCCAGCGCCAACGCCATCACCGAGGACGGCGTGATGGTCAATCTCGACGGCAACGCCAACCGCGTCTCCGCCATGGCCTATGGGCCGAAGAAGCTGGTGCTGATTGTCGGCATGAACAAGGTCTGCCCCGATCTGGACAGCGCCATGAAGCGCGCGAGAACCGTCGCCGCGCCGATCAATGCCCAGCGCTTCGGGCTCTCCACCCCCTGCTCGAAAACCGGCTCCTGCATGGACTGCAAGTCGCCGGATACGATCTGCTGCCAGATGCTGATTACGCGTTTTTCCCGTCATCCGGGCCGGATCCACGTGATTCTGGTCAACGACGTGCTCGGATTCTGAGCTGATCGGAATGTAGTCCCCGCCGTAGGAGCCCGCTCCTGCGGCTTTTTTTGAAAAACGCGCTGATTTTATGGAAAAACGGTGGCATTTGGTACTCTGTCATGCTATAATTAGTTTTGTTGAGCCTCCGTTTCCATGCGGCGGGAAAGCCGCGCCATTCATTAACTGACCAAAGGAGATTGACGACTATGGCATTTGCGCTGAGACAGTATGTGAAACCCGATTTTTCCGCCGAGCGTTTTCAGAACGCGCCGGACGTAACGCTTGTTCCCGCCCCCTGCGACCGTGCAGCGCCGGAGCATTTCCACGCAATGAGCATTTTCCCGGAATACTTCAAGGTGAACGGCCAGTGGCTGATGGCCGAGGAAAGCCGCATGGACTGCGTGGCAGTCTATGAAAACGGGCGCTTTGAAGTCAAGGAACCCCGTCGCCTGAAGAAGGGCGACCTGGTTGTCGTCAACCGCACCGAGGACGGCAGCGAGGGTATTTACGTGCACGCCGACGGCTTTAACGAGACGGCCGGCGGCAAGGAGCTCTTTGCCTTCCGCCAGAACCGCTCCCGCGAAACGGGCTTCTCCCGCGATTACAGCGAGATCAGTGAGCTGCTGCAATACGAGCGCGACCACGGCAAAATCGTCTGGGTCGCCGGCCCCGCGCTGAGCTTCGACGCCGGTGCCAGAGAGGCCTTCGGCAAGCTGGTTGAGGGCGGCTATGTGCATTGCCTGATGGCCGGCAACGCGCTGGCTACCCATGACCTGGAGGGCGCCTGGCTCCACACCGCGCTCGGCCAGGATATCCACACGCTCGAGAACATGCCCGGCGGCCACCACAACCACCTCGACACCATCAACCGCGTGCGCCAGTGCGGCAGCATCCCGGCCTTCATCGAGCAGGAGAAGCTCGAGGGCGGCATCATCTGCAGCTGCGTGAAGAAGAACGTGCCCTTCGTGCTCTGCGGCTCCATCCGCGACGACGGCCCCCTGCCCGAGGTCATCGGCAACGTCTACGAGGGGCAGGACGCCATGCGCGCCCAGATCCGCGGCGCCACCACCGTGATCTGCCTGGCCACGATGCTCCATTCCATCGCGGTCGGCAACATGACCCCCTCTTTCCGCGTCATGCCCGACGGCACCGTTCGCCAGGTCTATTTCTACTGCGTGGACGTGGCGGAGTTCACGGTCAACAAGCTCAGCGACCGCGGCAGCCTGTCCGCCCGCGGCATTGTCACGAACGTGCAGGACTTCGTCACCGGCGTTGCCCGGAACCTCGGCCTCTGAGCCCGATTCTCCCGCATTCCCAAGCCGGGAAGCATTGGCCAATGCCTCTGCTTCCCGGCTTTTGTGCCGCTTTTAAAGAATTTTTAAGAAAATCGAAAAAACTGGAACTGCCGTGCGGATTGAAAAGAAAGCGCAATTATGCTATGATTCTGTCAGGCCATCCCGCCGTTTTGCGGCGGGGATTCCTTTGTATGCGCTTTGCCACGCCGCAGGCAACATGCCGGAAAGTCATTTCTATGGATCAGAACAATCAGGCGGAGCGCCGCACTGCGGCCTCCCAAGACAGAAAAAAGAAAATTCGCTGGGCTCTGCTGTCCGCGCTGATCGCGGGGCTGACCATCTGGGCGGTCTCCTCGCAGTGGAAGGGCTTTTCGCTGCCGGCGCTGTTTGAGGCGCTGGCGGACGCCAGGCCCGGCTGGATGCTTCTCGCCGTGGCGGCCATGCTTGGCTTTATTACATTTGAGGGCTGCGCGCTGCGAAGCGCCTGCCTTGCCCTGCATTACCCCACGACCCGGCGCGCAGGTTTCACCTACGCCGCGGCCGATATCTATTTCTCCGCCATCACGCCCTCCGCTTCCGGCGGGCAGCCGGCCTGTGCGCTGATGATGCGCCGCGGCGGCATCCCCGGCAGCGTGGCTGCGGCGGTGCTGATGCTGACGCTGACGATGTACACGCTGGCCATTCTGGTCATCGGCGCGCTGACGCTGCTCTTTGCGCCGAGGGTCTTCCTGCTGTTTGATCCCTTTGCCCGGGTGCTGATCGTGGTCGGCACGGTTATCCAGTTCGGTCTGCTCGCGGTTTTTATCCTGCTGATGAGCAGCCGCGATCTCTTCAAGCGCATCTGCTTTGCCCTTCTCCGCCTGCTGGCGGCGCTGCACCTCATCCGCAATCTGGAGAGCAAGGAAGCGCGCCTTGAGCGCACCATGAACGAATACCGCCGCCGGGCAGGGCTCCTCACCGGACACCGCCCGCTCCTGCTGCGCTCCTTCCTGTATAATTTGCTGCAGCGCATCTCCGCGGTTTCCGTCAGCATGTTTGTCTACCTCGCGCTGGGCGGCTCTCTGTCCTCTGCCCCCCACATCTTTGCCGTGCAGAGCTTTGTGGTGCTCGGGTCCAACTGCGTGCCGATCCCCGGCGCCATGGGCGTGGCGGACTATCTGATGCTCGACGGCTTTCAGGCTTTTCTGAGCCCGGATCGGGTCGTCATTATGGAGCTCATCAGCCGCTCCGTCTCCTTTTACAGCTGCGTGCTGCTGTGCGGGCTGGTCGTTTTGATTTCTTCACTTAGAAAGAGAAAGGTGGATCTGCAGTGATCGGCTTTTATGATTACACGGTCATTCTCACCTATTTGTCCCTGCTCTCCTCCACAGTGGGCATTGTCGTGGCGCTCTCCGGTACCGGCCATCCCTATTACGGCTGCTGCTTTCTGCTGCTGAGCGGCCTCTGCGACGCCTTTGACGGCAAGGTGGCCCGCACCAAGAAGCTGCGCACCAACGCCGAGAAGGCCTTCGGCATTCAGATTGACTCTCTGTCCGACCTCGTGGCCTTCGGCGTTCTGCCCACCTGCATCGGCGCCGCTCTGATCCGCACCTCGCCGATGATTCAGGCCGCGCTGGCCGACCCCGCTGCGCCGCAGCAGATTATCTGGGGGCGTTTCCTGATCCACGCCGTGCTGGTGCTCTACACGCTGGCCGCCATGATCCGCCTTGCCTACTACAATGTGACCGAGGAAGAGCGGCAGCAGTCCGAAGAAGGCGTCCGCTCGCATTATCTCGGCCTGCCCGTCACCTCCGCCGCGCTGATCTTCCCCCTCGTCCTGCTGCTGCAGTATCTGACCCGGGTGGATATCACGCTGGCCTATATCGCCGCGGCGCTGCTGACCGGCGCGCTGTTTCTGATTCCCTTCCGGATGAAAAAACCCGGTCTGCGCGGCATATTGATTATGGTGGGCATCGGGGCGCTGGAATTTCTGCTGCTCATTCTGTGGAAGGTGGCCTTCCGGTGAGCGGCGTCTGGGAATATCCGGAAAAGGACGGCCTTTTTCTGCGTTTTCTCTACCACACACTGCCCGGGCGCCTGCTCTTGAAGCTGATGGCGGGCCGCGGACTGTCCCGGCTGGCCGGACGCTATATGGACTCCGCCCTCTCCCGGCCGCTGATCGGGCATTTTGTGCGCCGTTACGGCATCAGGCTGTCCGACTACCGTCCGGCAGACTACGCCTGCTTCAACGATTTCTTCTGCCGGGAAATCCGGCCGGAGCTCCGCCCGCTGCCAGAAGACCCGGCACTGCTCTTCGCTCCCTGCGACGGGCGCCTCAGTGCCTGGCGCATCGAGGAGAATACCGTACTCGCCGTCAAGCACAGCCGCTATACGCTTGACGAGCTCTTTGCCGGCGATGCCATCGCCGCGCGCTACCGGGACGGCGTCTGCCTGGTTTTCCGGCTGTGCGTGGACAACTACCACCGCTACTGTTATCCCGACGACGGCAGCCGGAGCGAGCCCCGTTTCATCCCCGGCGAGCTCCACACCGTGCGGCCGATCGCGCTGCACACGCTGCCGGTCTTTGCCCGCAACTGCCGCGAATACACGGTCATGGACACCGAGCACTTCGGCTGCGTCACGCAGATGGAGGTCGGCGCCATGCTGGTGGGCCGGATCGAAAACCGCGGCGGCGCCGGGCCCTGTCGGCGCGGCGAGGAAAAGGGTCTCTTCCGCTACGGCGGAAGCACCGTTTTGCTGTTTTTGGAAAAAGACCGCGTGACGCTGCCGGAGGAGCTCTTCCTGCGCAGTGAGCGCGGCGAGGAACTGCGCGTGCAGATGGGGCAACCCATCGGCCGCGCCGCCGGCCGCGGCTGACCCGGCCGCAACAAAAAGGAAAGGTTTATTTGCTTATGGAACATCAGGATCCGATTCGACCCGAGCAGCTTTCTTCGGATCAAGCCCCCGTGCCGGAAGCTGCGAAGCTAAAGAAAAAAAAGAAGAAAAAAAAGCACAAGGTTTTGCTGACCATTCTCATTGTTTTTCTGGTGATTGTCGCGCTGCTGGCCTCGGTGGGACTGTATTACGTGCACCTCTGGCGCAGCGGACAATGGCATCCCAGCAGCGAGCTGAAGCAGGTGCTGATGGGCCTGGCCGATTCCAGCGAAATGATGGAATACGCCCGCAATTTAAAGGGCGATCTGAAGGAGCTGGCCGGATGCATCCAGGCGCAGGATGCCGACGGCGCCGAAGAGGCGCGGGGCGCCATGCAGAAAGACTTGAAAAAGCTCCGCTCCTATGTCAATTCGCCCCTCTTTCTGGCCGCCTCCGTGGCGCCGGGCGTCGGCGGCGAGGTCAAGTCGGTCAGGGAGCTGCTGAGCATCCTCGAAGAGGCCGACGATGCCCTGATCGGCCCCTATATTGACCAGATGCGGTCCAATCCGCTCGGCGGTCTGAGCGGAGAAGACGGGATCCGGGTGGATCTGCTGATGAGCTATCTGGACTTCCTGGAAACTGTCCTCCCGAAGGCCGACAAGCTGATGGAGCGGCTGCAGGCCGTTGACCTGAGTCTGCTGGATGAGGAAGGCAAAATGAGCTCCTATGTCGATCAGCTTTCGGGTCTGCTCGGCACCGGAGCCTCCGCGCAGGAATATCTGCCCGCGGTGCGCGCTATTCTGGGCGACGGCAGCGACCGCCTGTATATTTTTGCCGCGCAGAACAGCTCGGAGATCCGCGCTTCCGGCGGCTTCCCCGGCTCGGTGGGGCTGATCCGCATCCGGGACGGCCTGCTCACCATCTCCGATTTTCAGAGCGTATACCGGGTGTTCCAGCAGGTAACCCCCGGCGTGGCCAACATCACCGACGTCGAGGAGCGCCTTTTCTCCGGGCGCCTGCATCTCTCCTGGGACTCCGACTTCAGCCCCGATTTCGAGCGCGTCGCCTCGATCTGGGCGCTGGCCTATGAGGCCCGCAACGGCGAGCCGGTCGACGGCGTGATTTCCGGCACGCCGGCCATTATCCAGCGCCTGCTGTCCTTCCTCGGCAGCGTCACCCTGTCCGACGGCACCGAGCTCAACGGCGAAAACGCCAGCCGGGTGCTCGGCCATGATCTGTACTTCAACTATCTGGGTGCCAGCGCGCGCCCCGGCGCCGCCGCCTATGTGGACGATCTCTTCTCCGAGGCCGCGCGGGAAACGATGAACCTGCTCTTCTCCCAGCTCAACGCCAAAACGATCGCCAGCTTCTTCTCCTTCTTCCTGGAGAGCACCGCCGACCGGACGATGATGGTCTGGATGGCCGACGAATCTGAGCAGGAGCTGATCCGCCGCGCGGGCTGGTCCGCAGGCCTGAATACCGACCCCGCGCATCCGCAGGCAGGCGTGTTCTTCAACAGCACCGAGGCCAGCAAAATGGCCTGGTTCCTGAACATCGAGCCGGAGCTCTCCGAGCCGGTGCAGAACGAGGATGGCTCGCAGACCTATGATCTGACCGTCCGTTTCCTCAACGTTCTGACGCCGGAGGAGAAAATGGCCGCCAGCGGCTATATCCTCGGCGGCAACGGCGGCATCACCGGCAGCCTTTACGTCTTTGCCCCGGCCGGCGGCCGGATCGAAGAGGCCTGGTCGGAGATCGGCTATACGATGCACCGGGAAGTGTATAAGGATCTGGAGGTCGCCTGTCTGATCGACATCACCGTTTACAGCGGCAGCCCCTTCGTCGTGCATTGCCGCATCACCACCGCCCCCGAGGCCGAGGCACCGATGGGCCTGATCGTCACGCCCACCATGCAAAAATACCGCTGAAGCGTCTCCGCTCATCCGGCTGAAAAAACTCGCCGGGTGAGCGTTTTTTATTGACAAAGCCCCTGTTTGCAGGGTAATCTGTTATCAGGCCAAAGAGCCAATCATTAACAGTGTGAAGGAGGAGACGTCATGGACGGTGGAAGTAGTACCGGCAGTTTATCGGGCCGATGTTATGCCAAGCGCCACGGTCTGTCCGTGTCCGCCTTTTTCCCCCACCGATAAGCATCGGCCGGACTGTCGGGCTTCCAAATCTGGACGCAATTCACAGAAGAGGAGGTTTTCCCGATGGCAGTTTATCCCATTCATTTTGAGAAGACCATTCGCGCGCTTCTCGCCGACAAGAAGTATCAGAGCCTGAAAGACATTCTGGTTACCCTGGAGCCGGCGGATATTGCCGGCATCTTTGAGGATCTGGACGACGAACGCATCCCGCTGCTGTTTCGCCTGCTGCCGAAGGAGACGGCGGCGGAGACCTTTGCCGAGCTGGAGCCGGAGCGGCAGGAGCTGCTGATTCGCGGCTTCTCCGACCGCGAGCTGCATGAGCTTGTCAACGAGCTCTATGTAGACGACGCGGCGGATCTGGTCGAGGAGATGCCGGCCAACGTGGTCAAGCGTATCCTCGCTCAGACCGATCCGCAGATGCGCCGGGAAATCAACGAAATCCTGCGCTACCCCGAAAACTCCGCCGGTTCGATTATGACGACGGAGTATGTCTCACTCCGTCCAACCATGACGGTGGCCGAGGCCATCGCCCGTATCCGCAAAACGGGCGTTGACAAGGAGACGATTTATACCTGCTATGTCACCGAAGGGCGGAAGCTGCTCGGCACGGTGTCTGTCAAAGACCTGCTGCTCTGCGGCGACGACGCGACGCCGGTATCGGCCATCATGGACGAGAACGTCATCTCCGTCAGCACGATGACCGACCAGGAAGAGGTGGCGCAGATGCTCTCGAAGTACAACTTCCTGGCGCTGCCCGTTGTCGATACCGACGCACGCATGGTCGGTATCATCACCTTCGACGACGCCATGGACGTCCTCGTGGAGGAGACCACCGAGGATATTGAGAAGATGGCCGGTATGCTTCCCTCGGAGAAGACCTACCTGCGCTCCAACGCCCTCGATCTCTTCCGCCACCGCATCCCCTGGCTGATGCTGCTGATGATCTCCGCCACCTTTACCGGCATGATTATCACCGGCTTCGAGGACGCGCTGGCCGCGCAGGTCGTTCTGACCGCCTTCATCCCGATGCTGATGGATACCGGCGGCAATTCCGGCTCCCAGGCCTCCGTGACGATCATCCGCGCCCTGAGTCTGGGTGAGCTGGAATTTGCCGATCTGCCGCGCGTGATCTGGAAGGAGATCCAGACCGCCGTGCTCTGCGGTTTGGCCCTGTCCGCGATCTGCTTCGGCAAAATCATGCTGGTGGACCGGATGCTCCTCGGCAACACCGACATCACCGCGCTGACCGCCTTTGTGGTCTGCTTTACGATGGCCGTGACGGTGCTGATTGCCAAAATCGTCGGCTGCACACTGCCGATGGCGGCCAAGAAAATCGGATTTGACCCTGCCGTGATGGCAAGCCCCTTCATCACCACGATCGTGGACGCGCTTTCCCTGCTGGTCTATTTCGGCATTGCAAGTGCCCTGCTCCCGATCGGATAAACACGTACATAATACCACAGACGGCATGACCTCGGTCATGCCGTCTGTTTATTCACGATACAGCTTCTTGCCCGCACCTAAACCGCAGCCAGGATGTGCCGGTTTCGCAGCTCGGCGCCGCGGATGCGGTCATTGACCGCGTAGGCCAGCTTTTCCAGATCCTCGCTCTCAAGCTCCGCCAGCCCCTGCGCACGCACTTGAGCCGCAATCGCGCGGCAGATGCGCTCGATGATGGCGCTCTTTTCCTCTGCCCAAGCGCCCCCATTCCCTGTTGTGAGCAGCGTTTCCAAAGGCTTTGCCAGCTCTGACAGCAAGGGCAGCTCCCGCAGGGCCCGGAAGCGCCACTTGTAATACGGCCGGTAGCGCCGCGCCAGCAGGAAAGCCGCGGCCATCGCGCTGTCGGCAAACTCGATCGCCGCCAGCTGCGCGGAAGCCGGCTCTCCGTGCTTCAGGCAGCGGCGATAGTTATACTGTCCTGCCTGCGCCATCAGCAGCAGGCGCCCCGCCAGGCGCTTGAGGCGGACGTCCTCGGGGAAGTAGGCCAGCTGCTCGCGGATGCGGCTTACCTCGCCCCATTTGTCGAAAAAGAGGCGGCCGTTGGTGGCCTCAGCCAGCGCCTGTTCCGGCAGCGTCAGCCATTGGGACAGCGTCAATGCGCCGCTTGCCGAACCGACGGTTTTTTCAAAAAACTCCGCGGTGCGCAGCACACCGTGCCGCGCACCGCCCACCGGCAGCATCACGGAGCGTCGGAAGCCCTGAAATTCCTTCGGCAGCTTCGAATAGGCCCGCTCCAGCAAAAATTCGCTCCGCCGGCTGACGATCTCCTCCTCCGGCAAAAACAGGCAGAAGCCGGGCTCAAAATCGTGATCCCGGGACAGCTCGTCGTCATAGCCGAAGCACTCCGATCCGCTGCCGCAGAGCCCGACGGCGAGAAAAGGCAGCAGCTCGGGAAACTGCTCCTCCAGCATCGGGCGGCCGCAGCTTTCAAAAAAGGCCTGCGCCAGCTCAAGTCCGTTCATAGATCCGCGCCGCCTCCTTCTGCAGCTCCTCCGCCGCGAGGAAATAGCCGTAATACGCAAAGCTGGGGGAGCATTTTTCGCAGACGAAGGCGTAGTAACCGTTGCGCGGCGCGGATTCGTCCTGCAGCAGCTCCCAGGCGCGGTCCAGCAGCGCGAAAATGCGCGTCTCGCCCGCCTCCAGCCCCTGCTGCGCCGCAACGGCGTCGGCCATATTGAGGCAGGTGATGGCCTGCTCCAGCACGCCGCCGGGCAGCTGTCCCATCTGCGCCATCGCCTTGTCATAGAGCGCGAAAGCCTCGTCATAGCGGCCGAGAGCCTTGCAGGCGAGCGCCATGTTGTTATACAGCCCGCCGAGCAGATCCGGCCGCACCCGCTCGGCGGCCTCGTACACCGCCCGCGCCTTTTCAAAGAGCGCGAGCGCCCGCTCATTTTCGCCGAAGGCGCTGCAGGCCGTGGCAGCGTTGACATAGGTGGTGCCCGCGCTGATCGAACCGTCAAAATCCAGCTTCTCCAGCAGGCGCAGCGCCTCGTCGATATAACGGAAGGCCTTCTCGCGCTCACCGGTCTTGCGGTAATGGCCGATCAGCTCATTGGAGAGCATCAGCCGGCCGCGATCGTCGTTGCCGAGCTTTGCCTCCTCCATCCAGTAGAGAAGATGCCGCTCGGCCCCGGCATAGTCCCGGCGGCTCATGTACTCGTCCATTTTCCGGATGATCCGCTGCTGCGGCACCGGGCGCACCGTGGGCTCCGTGCCGTAGGGCTCACCGCAAAGCAGGCAGGCGGGCTCGACATAATCTTCGGGAGAGAGGGCGTTGCTCGTGTTGCTCATGGCAGGTTCCTTTCCGCGGCCTGGCCGCCTTTTGTTTTTTTCATACTACCATCCCCGGCGCAAAAACTCAACCGTAAAAAACGCCCCGCTCAAAGGGCGCGCAGAATAGGGAGACGACAGGTTTTGATCGGACCTTTTCCGCCCATACTGCACAAAAAAATCCGGAAATACGTCAAGTATTCCCGGATTTTTCTATATTGTCTGGGCGAAAAATCTCTCGCTCAAAACTGCGCAGCACGCAAAAA
>OCTX012290589.1_pt1 | contig 52805 bp, 22 predicted proteins | sample 1539691 | NCBI WGS metagenome assembly OCTX01 (sample SAMN02144231, study PRJEB22623) | gut metagenome | biome: sheep rumen | host: Ovis aries | place: New Zealand
GATGATCGACGTCGTGTTCGAACTCATCATCTTCTTCGTCGTCACGCTCGTCGAGGCGCAGAAGAAGGACGAGTCGATCGAGCTGGAGGATGGCAAGCACGGCATCGTGCTTGTTCCGGAGGAGTTACCGCCGACGCACATGCAGATAGACATCGGCCTTCACCAGAAGGGACCGAAGAAGGGCAAGCCGAGGATCTCCATGGGCGACGTCGAGATAACGCCGGCGGACATTTCGAAGCGCGTCAAGGACCGTCTCAAGAAGTACAAGGACTTCCCGGTGATGGTTCGCGCGGACTTTGCCGTCCCGCACAAGGCGGTCGCTCAGGTCATGAACGCCTGCACCGAGGCGGGCGTCTGGAAGATCTCGTTTATGGCGGTCGGCGAGGACAAGACTCACGCGCGCAAGCGTCTAAGCAAGATTAAGAAGTAGCGGAGGTACCGAAATGGCCAGAAAACCACAGGAAAATCCGCAGCTCGACATGACGCCGATGATCGACGTCGTGTTCGAGCTCATCATATTCTTCGTCGTTACTATCAAGCAGGAGGACCTGTTCACCAAGCTGAACTGCAACCGCCCCGCCCCAGCGACGGGCCAGGCCTCCGAGAAGGACGACATCACGGTCAACATCGAGATCGGCCGTCGCTACGACGGCAGCCCGCAGGGCGTTATCCTTTACAACAAGCGCGAGGTCAAGCGCACCGAGCTCGACGCCGCGCTCAGGGAGATCGCGAAGGTCAAGAAGACAACGCCGATCATCGTGAAGTGCGCCGAAGACAGCCCGCACAAGGCCCTCGTCGACGTTTTGGACATTTGTTACCACAACGAACTTTTCAGCGTGAGCGTGTTCACGCTTTGATTGCATACTGCAGGGGGAATAAAAAGCCATGAGCGAAGAAGGAATTGTAGAAGAAGAAGTAGGAGAGGTCATAGACCTCGACGAGATTGCCAAAAAATATGAAGTAAAGGGCTTCTTCAAGCGCCTTAGCGACATGTTCAAGGGCCTCGGGCAGCCGCACGACACCCGCGAATACAAGCTTGCGCGAATCGAGCTGCAGCGCCTTGCCGCTCCGCTCACGGCAATTGTTGTTCCGATCGTGTTCGGCATTGTCCTCTGCGTCGTGACGATGATCTCCGGGCAGAAGAAGGACATTATTATCGCCGACATCGCCCAGATCGAGGACGAGCCCGAGGAGCTGAAGGAGGAGGAGGAGATTCCTCCGGATGACATCGAGCCCCCGCCGATGGAGGAAGTCGAAATTACCGTCGACACTCCCAATCCGAACCCCGTCTCCAATGTGACGCCCGTGCCGTCGCCGCCTTCTGCCCAGGTTTCCGTGAAGCCTGCGCCGATGGATTCTGTCGCAATCGTGAAGTCCCCCGTCACGATGAAGTCGATGACCGGCTCTCGCACCCCTGGTTCGATTGGCGCGGCTACGCGCGGCGGCGCTGGATATGGTGACGCCAATACCGAAGCGGCGGTTATGAAGGTCCTCTGGTGGCTCAAGGCCCACCAGAACACCGATGGCAGCTGGGGCAGCGGCAACAACACCATTGCGAACACCGCCCTCGCGGTTCTCACCTACCTCGCCCACGGCGAATATCCGGGCTCGCCCTCGCCCTACAAGCGCGATTTCGGCCCGACTGTGCAGATGGCGATCGACTACCTGATCAGCCACATCCACACTGGCGCCGACAACGTGCCGCACTTTAGCCCCACCGACGGCAACGAGTACAGCTTCCTCATCGGCACCTACGCGCTCTGCGAGGCGTATGGCATGACGAAGAACCCGAACTGCAAGGAGGCGGCGCACCAGTGCCTCTACCGCATCGTCGAGAACCAGTCTTCGACGGGCGGCTGGGACTACAAGCTCAACAAGAACTCTACGCGCGACGACCTTTCCTTCGCTGGTTGGGCCATTCAGGCGCTCAAGGCCGGCAAGATGGCGGGTCTCCACCCCGAAGGTCTCCAGACCGCGATCAACAAGGCGGTCAACTGCCTCAAGAAGCGCAGCTACTCGAAGTCCGGCGGCTTCACCTACACGCCGACCCCAAGCAACAACGGTGGCAACACTGGTCTTGCCGGCGTCGGTACGCTTGCGATGCAGCTTCTCGGCCGCGGCTCGGAGCCCGAGGCGCAGAACGCGCTCGAGGTCATGCGCGACTGGAAGCCGTCTTTCGACCCAGACGGACTCTCGGCCAAGAAGCCCGGCAGCAGCCCGCAGTACTACTGCTACTACGCCACGCAGTGCAAGTACCAGGCGGGCATGAAGGCAGGTGCGCTCAAGAACGACGAGATGACCTGGCAGCAGTGGAACCTCGCGATGAAGAAGCTCTACCCCGCGTCCATCATCGATCTTCCCGAGAGAGTGCAGGACTACACCGGCAAGGAGCACAAGCAGGGCTACTACGAGAACAAGGACGCGCACTCCACGCGCCCCTACATGGACACGTGCCTTGCGGCGCTCCAGCTGATGGTGTACTACCGCTACCTCCCGACGACATCGGTCAAGGCCGGTGCGGATGAAGTTGGCGGCGGCGGTGACGACGATGGCGCTCAGGCGATCGACAAGTCGAAGGATGTCGCCGTTACGGTCGACATCTGAGATAGGGGTCAATAGTTAGGGGTCAGGGGTCAGTTGTCAGGGGTCAGTAGTTGGAGTTCAAAGTTGGAGTTGGAGAGTGGTGGGGGAAATGTTAGTTGAAGTCAGGGGTCAGTAGTGAGCTTCTCGTTTTTCCTGGCTACTAAGTACCTCAAGCCGAAGCGCTCGGTTGCTTCGGTCATCACCTGCGTATCGATTCTCGGCGTGATGCTTGGCGTCGCCGCCGTTATCATCGTGAGAAGCGTGATGACTGGCTTTGGAGACGAGTGGGAGAAGAAGATACTCAGCTTCAAGCCACACATCTCCATTCTCCCCGTGCGAGGCAACGTTGTTGCCAACGAGGGCAATATCGCAACTGCAGTCCGCGCGCTTCCTGGCGTCACATGCGTCACGCCCGAGGTCGATACGCGTGTTCTCCTCTCGTATCGCGAGCGCGTGCTTGCGCCTGTCCTTCTTGGCGTCGACGCTGACGATTTCACGGCAGCCTACAAGATCGGCTCGCCGCGCGCCGGCACTTTCGACCTTGAGGGCGACTCTATCGTGCTCGGCGTCCATGCGGCGCGCACGCTCGGTTGCTGGGTTGGAGACGAGGTTACGGTCTATTCCCCAAAGACGCTCGCCGCGCAGGACGAAGTGTTTCTCCCGATAAAGTGGAAGGTCGTCGGCATCTTCTCGTGCGGCCAGTACGACTACGATTCCGGTTACGCAGTCGCGTCGCTTGCGAATGTGCGCGACTTGATGGGGCTCGAGAAGGGCGTCTTCGCAATCCACGTCAAGACCGACTGCCCGACCGATCCCGCGAAGTTCCACGCCCTTGTAGAAACGGTAGTGGAAACCGCTAACTCCTCCACTCCCCTACTCCTCCACTCCCCCACTCCTGTTCGCGCCCTCACCTGGCGCGAGGCAGACCGCGAGCTATTTGCCGCGCTTGCCGTCGAGAAGAACATGACGGCGGTTCTCCTGCTCCTCATTTCCCTCGTCGCGCTCTTCTGCGTGATGAACACGCTCCTCGTTCTCACCGTCCAGAAGACGCCCGAAATCGGGCTTTTGAAGGCGTTAGGTTTCTCGCGTCGCGAGATTATGGGCGTGTTCATGACGCACGGTCTCGTCCAGTGCACTGCGGGAATCGTCCTCGGGCTTCTTGCGAGCTGGGGAGTCCTCTCGAACCTCCAGCGCATCGTTGAGTGGCTTGGCTCGATAGGCGTTCCCGTATTCCCCGAGTCGGTCTACGGCCTTGCGGAGATACCGCACCGCGTCATCTTCTCCGACATTCTCTGGGCCGTCGCGTTCGTCTATGCATTCGGGCTCCTCGCATCGTTCATTCCCGCTCTCATCGCCTCGACCAAGGATCCCGTCAAGGCATTGGAGTAGTTTGAGCCACAAAGGACAGGAGAGACAGGAGAGTAGAGTAGTAGTTTGGATAGTGTAGGCCACAAAGGACAGGAGAGACAGGAGAGTAGAGTAGTAGTTTGGATAGTGTAAGCCACAAAGGACAGGAGAGACAGGAGAGTAGAGTAGTAGTTTGGATAGTGTAAGCCACAAAGGACAGTAGAATGGAGAACAGGTAATGATATAGGCCACAAAGAACAGGAGCAACAACACCTCTTGTATCTACTGTTCTTTGTGGCTAAAAATAGCGAGGACTAGGACAAACGAGGTAAAGTTGAAAGCGCAAAACCGCCCGACAACACCTCCTGCTTCTCCTGTTCTTTGTGGCTAAAAACAGTGTGGATTGATGGCAACAAAGGTTTAAAGTTGAAATGGTAGTACTGAGTACGCTAGATGTGACGAAGAGATTCAAGATCCCGGGGCAGAAGCCCATCGAGGTCCTGAAGGGCGTGAGCTTTTCCGTCCGCGAAGGCGAGAAGGTCGCGATCGTCGGGCGCTCGGGAGCTGGCAAGTCGACCCTTCTTAACATCCTCGGCGGGCTCTTGAAGCCGACCTCTGGAACAGTCTCGCGCCCTAAGAACTTCGGCTTCGTGTTTCAGTCATATCACCTGATGCCCGAGCTGACCGTCCTCGAAAACGTGCTTCTTCCGACGATGGCCCGCCGTGCCGCGGCGCTTGCGACGCGGGCAGCGAGCGAGGCGCGTGCGCGCGATCTCATCGAGAAAGTCGGTCTTGGCAAACGGCTCGACCATCTTCCCGCCGAGCTTTCGGGCGGCGAACGCCAGCGCGTCGCTCTTGCCCGCGCGCTCGTCACCGACCCTACGCTCGTCCTTGCCGACGAGCCGACCGGCAACCTCGACGCGATGACAGGGGCCGATATCCTTCGCATGCTCTCCGAGCTTTCCGGAGACGGCAAGACTTCGCTCGTGATGGTGACCCACTCGCCTGCGGCGGCGGCGGTCTGTGACCGCACACTTTCGCTTGAGGACGGCGTTCTCGTTAGGAAGGAATAACGCCTTGGTTCCACGCGCTGAAGTTCTCATAGCCGAAGACGAACCGTCGGCCCGCAGGGGTTTTCGTGCACTTTTCGAGGGTGAGGGATATGCGGTTAGGACCGCGCGCGACGGCGAAGATGCGCTCGCGAAGTTCAATGAACGCCGCCCCGACGCTGTTCTTCTCGACGTGATGATGCCGAAGATGAACGGCATCGCCGCATGCGCCGAGATGCGCAAGTCCGATCCGCTCGTCCCGATACTCTTTTTCACTGCGATGCCGTCCGATATTGGCGCGGTGCGCGCGCTCGGCCTCGGCGCGGACGACTACATCGACAAGGCGAAGTCGTCCGAGGAACTGCTTGCCCGCGTTGCGGCCGTGCTGCGCCGCGCATCTGCCGCGCGCCCGCGCGCCGATGTCCTCTCGCTCGGTGATGTAACCGTCGATTTTACGACGATGACGGCAGCAGGTGACGGCATTTCGGAGGAACTTACGAAGTCGGAGTCGCTTTTTCTCCGGCTTCTCGCCTCGGAGCGCGGCAGGTGCTTTTCGTTCGACGAGATTTTCGCGGCGTTGCGCGGCGAAGGGTATGTTGGTGACGACAACGCCGTTCGCTGCATAGCAAAGCGCCTCAAGACGAAACTTGGCCGCGCGGGCGAGCTCATCGTCAACTCGCGCGGCGTTGGCTACAAGCTTGTAAAGTAATGGTTCGCGTCACGCGGTAGGGACGCATCTCCGAGGGGTCCGAAACGCGCCCACGACATTAATTTTTTTTCCTTATATCGCTTGACAGCATAAAATGCTAAGTGCTAAAATTATCAATACTATGAAAAGGGGAATCTTCACTTCTGTCGTTCTGTCGGCTTTTGCCGTCGGTTTCATTTCCTATGTCAACGCGGCCGCCCCGGCCCAGGAGTGGTCGTGGTTTGATGCAGACATTGTAAACTACTACGACGACAACTCGTGGCCGAGCGATGGCTCGGACAAGGTGGTCGTAAAAGACGAAGTCACGCAGGGCACGTGGTCAGGCACGGCCAACGCGACATTCGACGATACAGATTACCCAGCGCTTGTTGTCAATGCTGGCACGGATAAGCTTGTTTTCACTGCGGAGTCATCGGTTGACGCTGCGACGACAAATGCCGAATTCGTCGCGAAAATGACCTTCGCCGATGTCACAGTCAGAGTCTCGGAACTGCCCGACCCAGGCAGCGAGATAAAGGCCGGCCTTGCTGTTGCTGTGGATGGGGACTCGCTTGTTTATTGCGGGCGCGCGAAGGATCCTGCTGGCAAAACTAACATCTGGGTTGCCCTTACGGGCGCGGTGCCAGTACTCGATGCAGAAACGACAGTCCGCGTTCTGATCAAGACGGAGAACGGCGCTCTCTTTGCGCAATATAAAGTCAAAGTCGGAAATGCTGTGGATGACGATGTGCTGACATATGACGGGGACTCCTGGCTTGAGATTGCCGCAGAAGACAACAACAACACTCTTCGTGGCGCCAAGTTCGCGGGCTCAGGCTACAGTCTTTCAGCACTTTCTGCCAATGTTGACCCTGTTACTTATGTTATGTTTGGGCTTGCCGACCTTCCTGACAATGTCACAGTTGTTTCCGTGACGGCTAACGGCGTTACGGTTGAGCCCGAAAATGACGATTACACTATTCTGGCGGGAAGCGAAGTAGTTGTCACTTTCGCCGCCGCCGCTGGCTATCGACTTGTTGGAGACTCGACAGTTTCCTTCACCATAGTCAGAAACACGGTGTTGCCTACCATCGAAATGCCGACAGCAGAGCCGATTCCCATCACTGTCGGTTCGCTGACGCTCCCAGAACTGCCGACCGGCGTGACGCTCGTCTCCGTGACGACCAACGGCGTCGCGATTGTCCCTGTCGAAGGTGCGTACCCGATTTACGACGGCAATACTGCCGTTGTGACTTTCGCCCCCGAGGATGGCTACCTGCTCTCTGGTTCCGATACGGTCGAAGTCGTTATTGACGGCGACACTGTGCTCGATATCGCGTCCGTGCCGACGGCCGCCACGCCTGCTTCGTTTATCAAGATCAACGAAATCATGGCGTCGAACCCGTCTGTCGACAAGGGCGGCATCACGAACGGTATGGGCATTGCAGAGATGGACTGGGTCGAGTTCTACAATGCCGCGTCGGTTGATATCGACATCACCGGCTGGTATCTCTCCGACAACGACAAGGCGGGCAAGGAAGACAAGGCGACGATCCTTGGTTCTTGCATCATTCCTGCCGGCGGCTACAAAATCGTCTGGCTCGACAAGATCCACACGAACGCCACGGAGTACGCGGCAAACGAGGCCTTTGCCATCCTCAAGCTATCTTCTTCGGGCGACCTCATCCAGCTCGCCGACAAGAACAAGACCGTTGTCGACAAGATCAACTTCAAGGACAAGAAGCAGATCAAGGGCTACTCCTACGGCCCTGGCACGATTTCCTATGGCCCCCAGGCTGGAACGGTGACCAATGTTTATATGAAGACCGCGACGCCTGGCGCCGCCAACGTGACCGAGGGCTTCGGCGACTTCACGCCCGCGGTGGCCTTCTCCGAGCCGCACGGCTACAAGACGGCGGCGTTCGACCTTGAGCTGAGCTGCCCGGACGACCCGACCGCGCAGATCTACTACACGCTCGACGGCACGTCTCCCACGACGGCCTCGACGCCCTACACCGGGCCGATCTCGATCACCAAGACGACGATCGTCCGTGCCGCAGTGCCGGTCGTCGGTTCCATCCTGCAGTTCGACACATCGGCAACCTATCTCTTCCTCGACGAAGTCCTCGCGCAGGAGCGCTCGACGAGTGCGCCGGCCGGGACGGTCGGCTTCCCGAACAACAGCTCCAAGCAGGCCATGCTCTACGGCATGCTTCAACTCACGGGCGAGGACCGCGAGCGCATGTTGGTGGGCTTCACGAACTCGATTCCGACGATCTCCGTCGTGACCGACCCGGGCAACCTCTTCAACAGCACGACGGGCGTCTACGTGAACGCGAAGGGCGAAGGCGTAGAGTGGGAGCGCCAGATCATGCTCGAGCAGTTCGACCCGACGGGCGTCGGCGCGGACTTCTCGCAGCCCGCAGGTATCCGCATCCGCGGCGGCAACAGCCGCCAGCCGGGCTGGGCGAAGCATGCGCTCCGCTTCTTCTTCCGCTCATCCTACGGCGAGAGCAGCCTTGCCCAGAAGATGTTCCCCGGCGAGCTCCCGAAGGAGGCCGGCGAATACGACAAGCTCGATCTGCGCTGCTCGCAAAACTTCTCATGGGCGAACGCGAAGAGCACGATGGACACCTTCGTGACGGAGGTCTTCGCACGCGACTCGCAGCGCGACATGGGCCAGCCATACACCAGGAGCCGCTACTGCCACCTCTTCCTCAACGGCCAGTATTGGGGCCTCTACCAGACGCAGGAGCGCGGCGACGAGCACTGGGGCGAATCCTACCTCGGCGGCGACTCGCTGCAGTACGACGTGATCAAGGCGGCGTCGAGCTGGTCGACCGGAAAGCTCGCCTACTCGATCGAGTGCAACGAGGGCACGTGGGACGCCTGGAGCAACCTCTGGGAGATTGCCACGACCCAGGGATTCGCCGGGGACTACACGAACAACTACAACAAGATCCTCGGCCTCAACCCCGACGGCACGCGCAACCCGAACTACCCGATCCTGCTGAACAAGGAAAGCCTCATGGCCTTCATGTTCTCGGCCCACTTCATGGTGGACAAGGACGGGCCGACCTCGCCCTACAGCAGCATTGATGTCGGCCATCCGAACAACTTCAACGCCGTCCGCAACCGCGACGACGCTGGAACTGTCAACGGCTTCGTCTTCCTGCGCCACGACGCGGAGGTTTCGATGGGAATGGAAGACAAGGTTAAAGCGGACAAGAACCCGACCTTCTGGGGTACGGATGATGAGAATGCTCCCGCCGTCGGCAGCCCGGATCCGTCCGGCCTCGGCAAGCTGAAGTTCCGCACGATCCCGTACTTCACGCCCGCGGAACTGCACTACCTGCTGATGCAGAACCCGGTCTACGCCCGTGAATACGCCGACGCCTTCTATAAGTTCTTCCTCAAGGAAGGCGGCGTGATGACCGTTGAAAAGAGCACGGAGCGCTACGCAAGCCGTATGGCCGAGATCGACAACGCCATCGTCTGCGAACAGGCTCGCTGGGCGCAGAACGGCCAGACGCGCACCACGTGGCTGAACGCCTGCAATACGGCGACGAACTTCATCAAGAGTCGCGTCTCCAACATGATGAGCCAGTACCAGACGGCCGGGTGGTATCCCACCATCGAGCCGCCGACCGTCGTGAACGCAACGGGCGACCGCTACTTCGACGGTGGCGAGGTGCCCTACGGCGAAAAGGTCTACCTCGCGACCACCGTGGCGGACGGCACGATCTACTACACGACGAACGGGGTGGACGATCCGATGGACGCAGGCGTCGCCTACACCGGCGGCTTCGACATCCCGGACACTGGCTTCACGGTCCGCGCCCGCCTGCTTAAGGATGGAGAATGGTCCGCGCTCGAGGAGGTCACGCTCGAGGCGGACGTCCCGAACGACCAGCGCTACGGCATCCGCATTGCGGCTATCCTGAACGCGGCGGTTGCCGATCCGGCCGACGAGTTCATCATCCTCACGAACACCCTCGATCGGGCCGTCCAGTTGGAAGGGCTCTCCATCTGGAGCGAAAAGGCCAACAAGCCCCTCACGAAACTCGCCGAATTCACCAACGCGGTCGAGCTCGTGGCCGGTGGAACGATCAAGCTCACGCAGCCCGCGAACTGGATCGGCGACGCGAAGCTGAAGAACGGCGGCATCTTCGTCGAACTGCACGACTACAACGGCAAGCGCATCCAGAACACCTATGTTGATTCTGAGTCGTGGTTCTGGACCGGCGAATACGACGAGAAGGGCAAGAAGGTCTGCCTCTGCAACAAGACGGGCCGCTGGTTCATCGCGCTCGAGTTCCTTGGCGACACCGAGAAGGGCGATGTCACGCTGGAGTCCCAGTGGACGGTCTCGCCCGAGGCGCCGGCGATTCCCCTGCCGGAGGACCCGACCGCCAAGGATGAAGTCCTCTCGGTGATTACCAACAATGCCGCCATCGAGACCTGGCTTGTCGACATCAGCACTAATGAGACGGGCTACATCTCGATAACGAACTTCACCGGCGACGCAGCGGCGGTTGAGCTCTGCTACCTGCTCAACAACGAAGTTCTTGACGCGAACATGTCGACAAATGCCGCGGTCGAGCTGAAGATCCCGTCGATCTCGTTCGATCCGACGACCGGCCATGTCATCATTGACGGCGAGCTCTTGATCCACGACAGAGAAGTGTCGCGCACAGTCAACGGCAATGTGCGTCTCTACTACGCCAATTCGCTCGAAGCGCTCGAGACGACTACGGACTTCATCCCGATCAATCCGCCTTCCTTCCCTGTTGAAGACAAGGACGCCGGCACGACGGAGAACATCCCCGCCCGCTTCTATCGCCTGAAGATCGAGACTGAATAACCCCGCCAATCATGTCAAAACACTTTCAGCAAGCAAAAGGAAACAAAATAATGAAATCAATACGCTTCACCCTCGCCTCGCTTCTCTTCGCAGCCCTCGCGTTTCTCACCCCCGCGAGCGCCGCGATCGACCTCGAGTCAATAAAACCCGACGGCTTCGCCCGCGGCGTTGTTTTCACGGTTGACGGCTACGACGCCAGTCGGCAGGCGCTCACGGACTTCCCCGTGCTGGTGCGCATCTCCGAAGACATCTCGGGCTTTGACTATGACGACGTTTACAGCCACGTCGACAATGGAAAGACGATTCCGCACCTCGCTTTTACTGACGCGGAAGGCAACAAACTGGCCTATGATGTCGACACGTGGAACAATTCGTCCACATCGCTCGTCTGGGTGACGCTTCCGACGATGATCAAGGGGACGGAGTTCGCTATGTTCTATCGCGCTTCGGAATCCGACGCCAGTGCGGCGGCCGGTGGGAACGCCTTCACAAACTATGTCGGCGTCTGGCACTTGAACGAATCAGGAAATGGCGAGCAGGACATCTATGATTCGTCGCCCAATGGCCTTGATGCGAATTCTTCCCTCAAATCTTCTGCCAAGGCGGACGGTATGGTTGGTGGAGCCCGCCAGATTACGGACACCCGCGAAAAAAACGCTGGAGAGAGGGGCATTCTGGTCAAACCGACTGCGGCCAATATTCAAACGCTCAACCAACTGGGCACGGACTTTGTCGTTTCCTTCTGGCTTCGCCCGCAGGGGAAAATGGACAACACCAATAACACAAACCCCAACGAAGGAGGCATTGGCTACGACGCCCTCATTTCCCGAAAGACCGCATCAAGCACAGCCGCGTGGGCGCTACAGTTCGACTCTTCCCCCAATACGATGCGCATGTGGACAAGGCAGACTGTCGACAGCCAAATGAAGAAGCAAACCGGCATCTCTCTGACGCGATATGCCTGGAGCAAGATGGATGTTGTGTACCAAGCGGCGAACAGCGGTACCTACACGCTCTATGTCGATGGTGGCCAGATTGCGTCGGCAACGAGTGCAGGTGTTGTGCTACAAGGGAGTGAGACACTTGACATCGGTGGGTATATCGGAGGCGCCGAACGCTCCTTCCTCGGCGACATGGACGAAGTGCGCGTGGGTCCTTTCACGCCCGGCCTTGATTGGGTTGTGGCTGACTACGACCAAGTCAAGCAGGCGGCGTTCCTCACGGCGGGCACTGTTGCGCAGTTCGCGGAAGCGGCGAATCCGATGGCGTCGTTCGCCCTGGCGGATTACGGCGCATCGTTTGCTCAATTCTCTGGTGAAATCACCGTCTGCGGCGGCACGGCGACGGAGTGCGCCATTTATGCTCGCGCCTATCCGACAGGTGGAACCCCCACGGAGTGGACGCTTCTTACGAACGGCGTTCCAGAGAAGGGCGCATTCTCCGGCGTCCTTGTAGATCTGCTTCCTCAGACGGACTATACTTACGAAATCAAAGCGGTGAACAACCTCGCGGAGCCGTTGGATTCTGTGGTCGGGACTGGTCCGTTCACAACTAGTGGCGCAGGCGAGATTGGTTCGGGCGGCGACGCGAAACGCGTTCGCGACAGCATTGTCCACACATTCATGATCGCGCGCGACGGAACGGACACCTTTGAGTTCGTCCCGCCCTCCTACGCGACGAGCGTCGAGGCGCTCGTCGTGGCGGGCGGCGGCCCAGGTGGCTACTATGCCGGCGGCGGCGGCGGCGCGGGCGGTCTCGTCTACGACGCCGCGCTTCCCGTGCGGAACGGCGAGACCTTCATTGTCACGGTCGGCGCCGGCGGCGCGGCCGCTTCGAGCGAAACGGAGCGCGGCGCAACCGGAGGCAATTCGTTGGTCGCCTCCGACGGGGGCGCCATTACCAATCTTCTGGCCCTCGGCGGCGGAGCTGGCGGCAACGGAGAATGCAACGGCAACGATGCTGCTCTCCGCGTGGGTGCGGACGGTGCCAGCGGCGGCGGCGGCGGCGGACGCAGCACAAAAGCCCAAAGCGGCTACAGCGGGGGCAATGGAACGGACGGACAGGGCAATCCAGGCGGTGGCGGTCTGTTGGAGAAGCTTGTTGGCGGCGGCGGCGGCGGCGCCGGCGGTGCGGGTGCTGCCGTTTCCCAAAGCGGAACGGTTGGCGGCGGCGGCGGCGGCATTGGTGTCGAGTATTCCATTTCCGGCACGCCGACCTACTATGCGGGCGGCGGCGGCGGCGGCGGCAAGGAGAATAACAAGGACGGGGCATACGGATATCCCGGCTCCGGCGGTCGCGGCGGCGGTGGAAGCGGCGGAATGAAGTCCAACATTGCTGGCACGGAATACGCCAAAAACGGTGAGAATGGCACGGGCGGCGGCGGAGGAGGAGGAAGCACAGAAACCGGCCTCTCCAGGGGCGGTGATGGCGGAAATGGTGTCGTGATTCTCCGTTACGATGTGAAGGGCAATGGCCAGGGAATGGTTGAGCCAGCCGTCGCGCTCGAAAGTTTGGACCGCAACGACGAGACCGGCCTCACGACGATTGGCTACCGTGTTGCGTGGGCCGGTGACGGCTACGACTACGCGGACGTCCTGGCGGTCTGGGGAACCCGGAAGGGAGAGCTCGACCACACGAACGCCCTGTCGTCCGCGACAGGCGTGATCGGCCGCGGGACGGGCACGTTCACGCTGCCCGACCAGACCCGGACTGTCTATGTCCGCCTCCTCGCGACGAACGCGGTGGCGAGCGCCCTCTCGCCCGAGATCGAAACGATTCCGTTCGTGAATCCCGCGGCACCGGAGGCGACCGTCTCCGTGACGGACACGACCCAGACCTCGGCGACCTTCGCCGCGAATGTGACAAAGCTCGGCGAGGGCGCGGCGAGCGTGTCGGGTGTCTTTCAGGTCTGCGCCGACGAGGACTTCGAAGAGGGAACCTATTTGACATTCCCAGCCAGCGGAGAGCTTACTGCCGCCGGAACGCTCAACGGAACCGCGTCCGAGCTGTCGTTTAACACGGCCTACTTCGTCCGCGCGTCGCTTACGAACAACATCCCGGAGGTCTTCGAGACCGATCCGGTCGAGTTCCGGACGAAGGTTCCCGGCGCGCCGAACGGCTCGGTCGTCACGAACCTGACGCTAGTGGCGAACCCGCCGGAAGAGTGCACGCCTCCGGTTGTTGGCGTCACGACGATTACGGCGTGGGGCTACCTCTTTACGCCCGGCAGCGGCGGGGTGACCTACGCCGACCTACGCTTGGAGGCGTCGACGACCGCGAACTTCCAGACGGTCGCGGCCTACACGGCGACTGAAACGGGCGTGACGGAGCGAGGCTTCCGCTCCTTCACGCTGACAGGCCTCGAGCCCGAGACGGCCTACTACCTCCGTCTGCGCAGCGAGAATGACGGACATGTCGTCAAAAACTCTGATGTCGTCGGCCCCTACACAACAGAGAGTGAGCCTCCTCCCGCCGGCATCATGTTCCTGATCTACTGATCGGCGCTCTGCAGATAACTGCGCTAATCACGAGCCGCGGCGAATCCGCCGCGGCTTTTGCGTTCAATTTTTTCTCTGAAGTTGTCCATCTTCGCGCAAAATTTTGGTATAATGGGCGCGGAATGGATGACATATTGACAGGCGACACGGCTTTCTTGACGAACAAGGAGAACTATTCGTTCTTCTCGTTTGGCGGTGACGTCATTCGTTTCGCTACGCCGTCACGCCTCAGGAGGTACGCCCGTGTGAAGAAATGGGATGACGGATACCTTGAGGTCGATGCTGACTATGGGAGTGGCGAGGTCGAGGATTACATCGATATTCGTCAGATACTCGAGAATCTCTATTACGATGCAGACGCTTTTTTGAAGCGGATCAAGAAAGTCGAGGTGCTCCATGCCTGATGACAGGGCGATCGAGATTGCCGAAAACGCTGATTTGGTGCTGAACGGATATGCCGTCACGCGCGACGGAGACAATTTCCGTGTAGTCAACCTTCGCTCTGGTAAGGCGGCGTACATAATGAATGATGGAACGCTAAGCGAGACTAATATGGACAATGTAGAGTCCGACATCGCCATCCGCATCGTCCTTGACAATCGTCGCTACATAACAGCTGCTTAAAATGCCGAAGTATTTTGCAGAAAAAGTATTTGGCCACTGGCTCTATTTCACATCTCATTGCATCCTTGAAGCGATGCATGTCCATGCCAGCCGTGACAGTCGCTTGCGCGAGAAGGGGGCGGCGAAGTTCTTTGTCTATGCAGACGGATCGACGCGACTCATGGAGCAGGGGACATTGGCAGACCGAGAAGTTCCATTAGTTCAAGATTTCATAAAGCAGCATTACCTTGAAATGTTTGCGAAATGGTCGGAACTGTCGGATACGGGTTTTTACGGAACCACGACGGGAAGCCGCAACAAGCTCGCCCGCCCATGAAGAAGTTGTTCCCTCAGTTGTTCAGGTTGTTTCCAAATTAGTGTCCGCTTTAGACGGGCTTTCGAGCCGCGGCAAATTTGCCGCGGCTCCGCATTTTCTGCACGTTCTACACGGCTATAACCACCGCTCTCCAACCCCAACTATTTTTCTGCGGTTGCTCATCTTCGCTCAAAATTTGGTATAATATTCCATAACTTGGAAAAGGGATATTGCATGAAAACGAAAATCTGGAGTATCTTTGGTCTCGTGGCTTTTGTCATCGTGCCGCTGTTCGCACGGGCGATCACGGACGAAGAACTGCGTGGCATCGTCCCGAACGGCTTCTCCCGCGCCTCGGTGATCACGGTGGGCGACAACGCCGTCTCCGCGCCGCTCACGAACTTCCCCGTGCTGGTGAAGATCGCGGCTGGAGAGAACGCGTCGCCGTCCGGCTTCGCCTATTCGGACCTCAACTTCCCAACAACAGGCGATGACCTCGGCTTCGTTGATATGGAGGGCAATGGCCTCCCGTTCGAGATCGACGAGTGGAACACGTCCGGCACATCAGTTCTCTGGGTCAACGTCCCCGTCGTCACGAACGGCACGCAGTTCGTCATGGTCTACCGTTCGTCGCAGACGGGTAAGAGCCTTAACGCGAACAACCCGTTCGCGGACTATGTCGGCGTCTGGCACCTCGGCGAAACGGCCCCTGCCTCGACGACGATCAAGGACTCCACCGACAACCATCTGAACGGCACGTCGCACGCGAACTCTGCGCCGCTTGAGGCGGGCGCTATCGGCGGCGCCCGTCGGATCAACACATCGGACGACAGTTCCGGCATGGACAAAGGCATCCAGGTAGCCCTCGGCGCCGCTACCTCAGCTGAACGCGCTGCCGTCGACGGCCTTATTCCGGAATTCACAGCATCCTTCTGGTGGCGGCATCCGAAGAACGTCAACACGCGCTGGAATTGCATCATCGGCCGCAAGAACGGCAATGCCGACCCCGCGTGGGGCCTGCAGTTCGACGCCCAGAGCAACACTTATACGCCGATTCGTGTCTTCACCCGGGGATCAGCAGACAATCAATGCGTGAAGCCGGCTGTCTCACAAACGGAACGGGAAACCTGGTATAAAGTCGACCTCGTCTATTCTTATACGGTTAGCGGAACCACGACGACGAATGGAAACTACACGATCTACTGGGATGGTGTTGTAGCCTCCAGTACCGATAAAAAAGATACATACAACAAAACTCTTCCGGGCAACTCAACCGGCAATTTCTGCATCGGCGGCGGCGGCGGTCGCCCCTACACGGGCTGGATGGACGAGGTTCGCCTCCGCAAGTTCAAACCGACAGCCGAGTGGGTGAAGGCTGAATACGACCAGGCGACGAGCGACGACTTCCTCTCAAAGGCGAAGGTCGTGGAGTTCATTGAGCTTCCCAAGCCCGTCATCGCGGCGACGCGTGGCGACTTTGGTGCGGCGTTCGTCCAGTTCTCCGGTTCCGTGTCCAAGCTTGGCGGGGCGGCAGAGTCCTGCAACGTCTACGCCAAGGTCTGGCCCGTCGGCGGAACCGAGCCGGTGGCCGGGACGCTTCTCGCGTCCGACCTCGACAAGGACGATGCGTTCACAAACGCGACCGTGACGGGACTCTCTCCCCAGACGGAATACAACTGGGTGGTCTATGCGGTCAATGACCTCACGCCGACGGCCTACGAATCCGATCCGGTCACGGGGCCGACATTCGAGACGGCGGGTGTCGGCGGCGCCGGCACGGGCGGCGTCGTGTCGCGCGTGGTCGACGACTACGTTCATGTTTTTGAAATCGCGCTCGACGGAACATCAACCTACGAATTCACGCCACCGGCGGGCGTGACGGAGACCGAGGCGCTGCTCGTTGCTGGCGGCGGCCCCGGCGGCTTCTACGCTGGCGGCGGCGGTGGCGCAGGCGGTCTCGTCCACGAAGCAGCTCTCGGGCTTTCCGGCGGCACGACCTACATGGTCACGGTCGGCGCAGGCGGTCAGCCATCCAGCAACCTCGCCGAATACGGCACAAATGGCGGCGACTCCCTCATTACATCGGCCGGCGGCGCGACAACGAACGCGATCGCGTTCGGCGGTGGCGCGGGCGGCAACGGCCCGTTCAACAGCGTCGCGGCGGCTGAGAACGCAGGGCGCTCCGGCGGCAGCGGCGGCGGTTCTACGTATTACACCTACGCGGCCGGCTCAGGCACGGCCGGCCAGGGCAGCGACGGCGGCCTCGGCCTCTTGGGCACGCCCGGACAGAACAACATGACGATCAAGGCCGGCGGCGGCGGCGGCGCGGGCGGTAACGGCGGCAACGCCCAGTACGGATCCACGCACATTCCTGGCACCGGCGGCAGCGGCGTCCAGCTCAATATCACCGGAACGGCGATTTGGTATGCTGGTGGCGGTAGCGGCGGCGGTGTTGAATTCAAAAAGGACAACGCATGGGGCTATCCCGTCGCTGGCGGCAGCGGCGGCGGCGGCCGGGGCGGAATGAAAACCAACGTTGCCGGCGACGAAGACGCGTCGGCTGGCACGGATGGTCTCGGCGGCGGCGGCGGCGGCGGATCGGCCGTCGAAGGGAAATACATGGGCGGTGCGGGCGGCAGCGGTGTTGTGGTCGTGCGCTATCCCGCCACAGGCACCGGCGTAGGCGCGACCGAGCCGACAGTTTCTCTAACGGGTCTTGAATACGATGCACAGAACAACGTGGCTACGCTATCCTACCGCGTCGCGTGGGCTGGCGAAGGCTACCAGCGCGCGAATGTCACCGCAATCTGGGGGTTCTCCGAGGACTCGCTCATAAACGAGGTTCCGCTTGATACGGATGTCATCGGCCGCGGAACTGGGATTATTGAAAACCTTCCAAGAGTGAGCCGCACGGTTTATGTCAAGCTAAAGGCGACGAATGCCGGAAACGCGAGTGGCGTCTCGACTGAGACGAAGACGATTGCGCTCTACAACCCGCGAGCCCCGGAGGCGACAATCGAGAACATGGCGGTCGCGGTGGACGGCGGCACATTCTCCGTGAACGTGACGAGCCTCGGCAAGGACGCGTCGAGCGCGGTCGTTTCGCTGCAGTCCTGCGTGAACCGCGCGTTCGCGAGCGGCGTTGTGACGAACGCCGATTTAACGACGGTCACGGGCACGGGCGCGGTCACGGTCAACGCGACCGGTCTTGCCGACAGTTCGCTTTGGTGGGTTCGCGCGGTTCTCACGAACGACATCGAGCAGGTCTATGAGACGGATCCTATTTCAATTACGACGCTCACCCCTGGCTATCCGAACGCCTCGGGAACGATTACCGTACATGGCTACACGTCAGTCTCCGCGTCGACCAAGGCGACAGCCAAGGGTTCCGGCTCGACGGAAACGACGCGCTGGCTTGAAGTCTCCGAAAGTGATGATTTTTCGACACTCGTCGGGACGTCTACTTTGATCACGAGCACGGCCACCGGCGCAGACGGAACTCTGACCGTGACTGGCCTCTCGCCTGAAACGGTTTATCATGTGCGCATCGGCATTTCAAACACGTGGAACCGCACCGCCTACGTATTACTGACTGACTTTACCACGCGTTCTGAACCGTTTGTGGCGAGCGGCCCCACATGGACGGCTGGTGACGGGACGTTCGACTTCTCGTTGAACGTCGGCGACGTCTACGATGGTGCTGCTTGCGAGGGCGTGCTAACCTATGGCGGAATCGAAATCGGGACAAAGAACTTTACGGAGGCGGGCACCATCTCGTGGAATGGAGTTGCCGCCGCCGCGGACGGCTCCCTCGCGAAGATCGTTGTCACCGCGACTCTCCCGAACGATGGCGGCACGTTCACGAAGACCTATGAGTCGCCTGTCGCGGCGGGATCCAGTGGACAAGTTGTTTCGGATGTTTCTGCGCACTTCTCGGCCGTCAACGCTTTGTGGATGAAACCGGGCGACGTGGTTGACTTGCCCACGCCTATTGGTGTTGGGTCCTACCAAGTACTTAACGAGCGCTTTGCCTGTCTCGATGGCGATAATCTCATCGCTCTTGAACCTGGCATCGTGGGCATCCGTTGCGTGGATGAAAACCACGTGACGAATGTCATGGGCGTCGTGATCCTTCCCGATCGGATCGGCAACGGATCGGTCTATGTCTACGACGAAAAGAAGTATTCCGATGACTCCTGGACGAAAGCCGTCTCATGGAAAAAGGTCGACGGTGCAACGACAACCGCCGTTGCATCAAACGACTCATGGCCGCGCAATGAGGACGATATAGCAATTCTGCCATTCTACGAGCGAACGGGAGACCAATACATCCGCCACACCAACAACATCGCGCTCGGCGGCCTCTATGCTGGCCAGATCCGGCCGGACCAGTCTGTGAACTGCCATCTCGAGCGCTTCAAGGATGTTGATATTAAGACCGTCACATTCCGGCGTACGGACGGTAATCCCGTGGACGTGAAGACGTGCCCGAACTCTGAGGGCGGCAATTACAGCCGCATCGTGCTGGCCGGCTACGACATCGACGTCGTGTGGGCGAGCGATGCAATCATCGACGGCTGCTCGTCCGAGACAGACGTGAACGGCCCACGTGGTCGGTTCTACGTGAAGACCAGTGGTAGTACGAACACGCTCCAGAACGTCACGCTTACGTTCCGCGGCTTCCCTGGATACAAAATTGAGAGTAACGGTTGCACCGACACGCTCAAGGGCGTCTGGAAGGGCACCGGCACAATCATCAAGGAGGGCATGGGCGGCATTGCGTTCGATGGAGACCTCTCTGGCTTCGCCGGAACGATCCACGAACTGTCCGGACCGAACCTCGGTGGTTTCGACAAGGGGGCGGCGGGCGTCTTGATGCGTGCTGCTGCCGCAAGCAACGCAACGGCCCATGTTTACGGTTTTGTTGCGGCGAACGCCAGTGGTGTTCCACAGTTCAACGGTAAGGGGCAGGGCTATTTCACCACCGGCTTCTCCAGTGTCGGTCCAGATGGTGCCGGACAAGCGCCAGGCAAAGGACTCTATATGAACGGCGGCTCCTACTTTTCCAAGCTGGTCTCTGGGACATGGGACGTTGGCAAGAAAGACGAGAAATTGTTGGATGTTCTCTCGGTCGGCGCTGGGATGAGTTTCCTCCGCATGGATACTCCAGATAACAGCAAGGGGCAGCCTATTAATGCCGTCACCGCGAAGACGCTTGCCCAGACTGGCAAGGGAACGTTCTTCTTCTACGATCCGTCGGTCAACAACAACGCCGCGACAGCCGTCACGAACAACATGTTTACTATTCAGGATTGGGGGACTCATGCCGTTGGCGGTTCGGGCTATGGCGAAGCTGGCATTGAGGGTGCAACGAACACGTTCAAAATCGTCCCATGGATCGTTTCCGCCGGCGCTAGCGATCACAGCTACCTCATGTTCCCAGCAGTCGATTCGAACGGACGGCTTGTCCGTCCAGTGAGGAAATGTACCTACATCGACGAAGCGGGCTCAGATGATGCCAACGCCACTTGTTGGATTGAAAACAACACGGGTTATGGAAGTCTCAAGCATGGAACTGCGACGGATATAGTTATGAACTCGCTTTTCCTCAACAACTCAACGAAGGGCGACAAGTATCTCGGAGCGAACCGTACGCTCACGATTAAATCAGGTGGACTGATCTTCCAAGGCAACGGTTCGGCGATTGGTCTCCCCGGACGTGACGACAATGGTTCGCTTGTCCTCGGCGACGCGACGCATCCAGCATACGTCTGGAACAAGGCCTTCGGCAATTACACAAACCAGATTTGGGCGGCTGTCACGGCCCCCGGCGGCTTCGTGAGCACCTATACGGGCAACCTCGAGCTCGGCGGCGACCAGACGGGCATCGCAGACGAGATTGTTGTTGCTGGCGGCTGCCTTGCGCTCGGCAATGCTGAATACGGCATCACGCTCGCGGACAACCTCCCGATTCGTGTCTGCGCTGGAGCTACGCTCAAGCCAGTTGCCGCCAAGTCGATTGAAAAGGCCTCGCTTAAGATCGACGGCTCGGGAGGGGCGTTCGGTAAGGTTGAGCTTTCTCGGAGCCAGACCTGCGCCTCGCTTGCCGTGCGCGACGTGTACGAGTCGACCGAGTGGGATGATCTGCCCGAAGGCACATACGGCTCGTCGGAGTCCAATGCAGAGTTCGTCCGTGACGATCTCTTCGTTGGGCCGGGTGTGTTGACGGTTGGCGAGGCCCCAACTCCCAATGGCGTCATGTTCCTGATCTACTGATCGGCGGCCGTCAGAGAACTGCGCCAATCACGAGCCGCGGCAAATCTGCCGCGGCTCCGCATTTTCTGCACGTTCTACACGGCTATAACCACCCATCTCCCACTCCAACTCTTCACTCAAATTTCGTTGTCGGGCTTGTCGCAAGGGGCGTTTTTTGCTATAATTCCAAGCAGAGATCGTAACTTAGTGCGAGGGGGAAATGTGGCCATAAGATTTCGCTATCTTTTCTTGGCAACATTGCTCGGCTCGGCGTTATTCGCCGAAGCCTTGCCGAGCTTATAGATACTAACACCATAATGAAGCGAATCATAGTCATCGTTGCTCTGTCTGTTGCCCTTGCCCCGATCTTCTGCTCGGGCACCGATTATTATGTCGATTCGCAGGCGGCATCAAGCGGCAACGGCACGCAGGAGTCTCCTTTCGCGACGATTCAGGAAGGTGTCAATGCCGCAAACGCGGGCGATACTGTCTATCTAAGGGGCAGCCTGTTCGTTACGCAAGCGTTGCAGTGCGTCGTTGTTCCCGCCGACAAGACCGAGTTGACGCTCGCCAAATGGGGCGCCGACCGGTTCTCGATCGAGGTGGATAACGATTTCATGAAGAACATGGCGAACAAGGCCTCCACCAACATCATCACCGTCTGCGCCCAGAGCAATACGATCAGCGGCATTGAATTCATCTACCATAAGACCTCGCTTGGTCTGCAGAATTACGGCAAGGGATCGTTCATCTTCTTTCGGACGAATTACCAGACCGTCGCTGGCTGCCGTTTCTACCGGCCGGCCAACGAAGCACCGGGATACGCCGGAGTCGATAGGCTGATCAGCGGCCAATCATGGGGCGGTAAACAGAACAACGACAACGGCCAGGACTACATGACGATTCGCGACTGCGTCTTTGAGAATACCATTGGCTTCCGTGGCGATACGCACAAGTATCCGATAGGCGTCGGGGACTATGCGACAATCGCGAACTGCATGTTCTCCAACTGCTGGTCGTTCGCCACTGCGATCCAGAACGGGAAGTTCAACAACCACACGATCGTCTCCAATGTGCTGATTCTCGCCGCGATGGATGCCGCAAGGTTCCTCGCACCCGCCGAACAGATGTCCGGCGTGTTCACTTCGGCTTTTGGCGGAATGGGCAAAGGCGAAATCGCCTACAACGTCTTCGTCGGGCGGAACCGCGATTTCCCGCTTTTCAACTATGGGCGCAACGACGGCTTCAACAGCGGTAAAATATCATTCCACCACAACACCGTGATTGGATTTGACTGCCTTTTTTCCGGCGGGTTATCCAGCAAGAACATCTATGGCGAAAACAATGCCCTGCTCGAGTTCGCTGACAACATCATCGACGCGAAAGTACTGTTCTACGAGAATGCATCCGATACCGCGCATCAGCTTTCCGCGATCAAGGCCGGGTCGGTTCTTAGGAACAATGCCGTCTGCCTCACGAACAACGACGTGATCGTGACGGGCAAGGCGACTACAAGCGAAATGTACAACCTGTTCGACAAGCTGACGATAACGAACAACGTCTTTCTCGCGAACCTGCCGGAGTTTGTCGAGACGAATGATGTCTACAGCGCCGACTTCTACCGTCCCAAATTGCGGCGCGAGAAGGATGTCGATCTTAGGCGTATCGGCTGGACTGGCGAGAATAACGAGTACCCGCGCTTTGTCGGCGCACGCGAGCCCATTGCTCGGGGCTCGTTCACAATTCATCTGCGGTAAAATGTGGCAATGCGATGATACGATGAGGTAAGGATAAGAACATGGATAGGGTTAATCAGATATTCACGAAAATTGGAAGGGCTGTCGCTCTTCTGATGCTGATGTTCATTGTCGCGTTTGCGGCATATACGGCACAGGCATTGCCTGGGCCTACATCTGCTACATTCGACAAGGGCGCGATGTTCACCGTCGCCGGCTACACTGGCTCGTCGCCGCTTTCCGGCTTCCCAGTCCTCGTGCGGATTGCCGAGAACTCGCCGAACGGCTTCTCCTACGCCGATCTGCATTCGCCGACGACTGGCGACGATATCGCGTTCGTTGGCATGGATGGCTCCGGTCTGCCATTCGAAATCGACACGTGGAACACAAACGGCACATCGCTCATCTGGGTGCGGCTTCCGACGATGGAACAGAACACGCAGTTCGTCATGTGCTGGGGCTCTGATTCAAGCGGCAAGATCGTTTGCCCCGACAGTCCTTTTGCTGAATATGTCGGCGTCTGGCACATGTCAGAAGCGAGCGGAACGGTTGCGGATTCAACAGGCCACGGCCTTGTCGCTTCTCCGGCCGGAGTAAATGCTTCCGTTACCTGCGTTGCCGTGGATGGACGCATTGGGAATGCCCGCCAATGTGCAACTAATTCTGTGGCGACGGCCGCATCCTTTCTTTCCGTTTCGAATTATAATGGCAAAGCATATTCGCCCGGAATTAATTTCACTGTTTCCGGGTGGTTTACTATCTCAACAAACCAACCAAATGCCAACGCAGACGTTAGATTCTTTTCCCGTAAGAAGAAATATGACATAGCCGGCGGTTGGGAGGTAATTCACAAGCCGGGCGTACCTTCTATATGTGTTCGCGGCTCCTCTAGCGCAAGTAATATAGAAGCCAAGGACGGGTCAAAGGTGACGCTCAAGGGGACAGGGTGGAATCTTATAACTGCCGTCTACGATGGGCAAAAGTCGATTCTCTACCTGAACGGAGCCGAATTGGGCAGGAAAGAATCAGGTGGAGTTGCTCCGACTGAAATCAACAATGATTTATCCTTTGGAGATTATGCGAATGGCGCGAACTCGCCGTCGCCACTTATAGGCGCCGTGGATGAATGTCGTCTTTCGGCCGGATCTCTCTCGGCCGCTTGGATTGCCGCTGACTACGCGACTCAGAGTAGTCAAGAGTTCTTGACGCCGGGGACGGCTGAGGTCTATGAGAAGAACAACGACCCGCGTGCCGGGCTTCAGGTGTCGGACGTCGGTTACACGAATGCGTCGGTTACGGTGACCGTCACTTCGCGCGGCACGGGCGCGGCGTCAGCGGAGGTAACAGTCGAGCTCGCCGCGTCGGACGACTTCGCCTCGCCTCTCTGGACGATGGACTATACTGTCGATGCGGACGACGACAGCCGTGCCTTCGCCCCGACCGGTCTCGTCTTCGGAGCGACCTACTATCTGCGCGCCGTCGTTTCGAACAACTTGGACGCAGTTCTCACTACGCCAATAGCTTCGTTCACAACCCCGACTCCTGGAACGCCTGTCGTCGCCGCCGAGATTGCCGCCGTCGGGTTTTCCACGCTCTCCGCCACTGCCTTCCCGACGGATATTGGCATGGGCGGCGAGAAGGTGACGCTCTGGCTTGATGTTTCCGCCGCGGGAGACTTCTCTGACGCGCTTCCATTCGGCGGCATCGAGATGGACTCTGTTCCGGCTGCTGTCGAGATGGCAGCGACTGGCCTCACAAACGGGACGGCCTACGCCACGCGGGTCCGTGCCGTGAATGTCTGGGGACTCTCGGCTGTTTCGCCGACGATTTCCGTGATGACGCGCACCGAACCTGTTGAAATGGCGGTGCCGACAGCTGCTTTCGTAGGCAATGGCGTTGAAACGCTTGCCATCGTCCCTGTCGATATCGAGCTGGGCGCTACATATTCTGTGTCTCTTGCTGTCGATGGAACGACTGTTCGGGAGTGGAGTGGCCTGAGCGGACTTGAATCATTGTCTGTCGACTGGTCGGGGGCTGAGGGATCCTCACACGTTGCAGTCTTTACCGTCGTGTCGTCGCTTGGCGGAATGAACTGGGCTCGTGAATACACGATGCCTTTCGCGGTGGGCTCTACCGTAACTGCGGTTGCTGATGTTGCCGACCTCAATTCTATGATCCTGCGCGTGGGTGACGCAGTCTCTCTGCCGGCCCTTGGACCTGGCCAGAGTCTTGCCTATGACACGAATGTCGTCGTTTCCGTAGTTGATACCGTGTTTACCGCGCGCGAGCCTGGTGCGTGTCGTATCCAGATTTTCTCTACTGACGCCATATCCGGCGAGACTTCCCTCTCCGGAAGCGGCGTTCTTATTGTCGTCCCAGCCGCTTCTGACGTGAAGGGCGGGCTTTTTGTGAGCCGTACTGCCACTCAGGGGACGGTCAAGTGGTGCAATGCCTCCTCGTGGCAGAAGATCTCTGGACCAGAAGGTCATGACTGGCCCGACGGCCCAGATGATATTGCGCTCATCTATCTGCCGCTCGTCGGTTATACTGTGACGGTTGATCTCGAAGATCACGACATCGTCCTTGGATATCTTGGGGCCGGTTCTACCCACGAGAACAAGATTCTCTATATCAGCAATGGCGGAATCACGTTCCAGACCTCGAACGGAAGCGAGTCTTGGCTTCGGTTCTCTGGCCGGACCGGCGGGAACGGAGAGCTTTCCTTCAATGCGAAGGTATCGATTACGCTTGCGAACGACCTGGTACTGGACGGTGTCGGACAAGATGCCATGCGAGCCACTTTCAACGGGCCAATCCACATCGGCGACCATGTCCTTAGAACCGACCGCGTGCCATACTATGGCGGCGGAGATCCCTATCCTCGGGGGCAGCTTCAGCTGATTGGTGATGTAACCGGGAGCGGATTGTTCCTCCACGAGGCCGATACCACGATGCGCGCCAACGGCCGCAAGTCTTTCACGGGGACGTGGGACATCCGGAACGGTCAGCATACAGGAAACTACGGCGGATGCGGACTGTTTCTGGGCGGTTGCCATTTCTCCGGTGCGACGGAGCTTGCAATTCGCGGCGCATGGATGAGCGACAAGAATGTCCGGCATGGTGCGTCCGTCCAATCCGGATGGGGCAATTCCTACCAGTACACGGCTTCCACCAACTACTTCACAGAAGTCCTTCCGCCCAAGGTCACGCTGGATGGCGGCCGCCTTTCGCTTACCACAGAGGGGCCTCTGCCGGCTAAACAAGTCACCAACTACCTCGCTACGGCCGTTCGTGACGACTGGTATGTGACGAGTGAATTCCGAATTGCAGGGGGTCCGATGGGCTACATAAATTCGGGGTTCGTGTCAAACTTCAACGATTACTACCCCAACGCCCACACGATCATTACGAACATGGTCGTGGAACCGGGTGGATCCTCTTCGTTCTCTCTCTCCACAACCAAGACATTCGGCACGTACCCGACATCCACCAATGAATTCGTCATCGTGAACAGCCCTGTCGCAGCGTGGGATTCGGGCAAGGGTTACGAGATCTTGCCGTTCTTCTTCCCCAACGCCGAGACGCAGAACCGATACATCACCGTGCGCGACACATCAACTGGTTTCGTGACGAATGTCGCGCCGGACTCAACCGCTTCATCGACTGGCAACATCCGCCAGCTTGGAGCCGACAAGAGGAACGAACCGATGGAAGATGGCTCCGAGTGGGAGGCCGTTGCGGTGTACCCATGGTTCTACTGCTACTTCGCCCAAGCGAATTCTACCGTGCGGATTCTCTCTGGATATCTCAACGTCGTGGAAAAGCCGTTCGCGCCGCCGGACCATGCCAACTCCGCTTCCTCGACAGTCGACTTCGGCGATCGCACGGCGTACGTCTATGTTAATCGCCAGAGTGACACTGCGGACATCGGTTGCCGTATCAAGGGTTCAGGCGGCTTCGTTAAGAGCGCCGGCGGAACTCTTAGACTCCATCAACCGATGGATGCGCTCACGGGAGGCATATGGATTAATGCCGGACGTCTTTCGCTTACAAACAATGCAACGCTTGGCGCGAACAATGTATCTGTTGCGGCTGGCGCCAAGTTGCGGATTGCCGGCGTAAATCCGTTTGCCACAATGGCGCGGCTTGATCTTGAGAACAGGGAATGGTTGTCGGTTGCCTCGCATGTTGAGCTTGACGCGGCGATCGTCTCAAAAGTCGGCAGGCTCTATGTGAACGGAGAAAGCCGTTTGCGCGGCTACTATGGCTCGAGTGCGTCTGATACTTCCCTTCTCCTGCCTGGGGCGCAGGTGTTCATAGACGATGCGCACTTTTCGGGCGCGGGCTGGATTAGGGTTCTTAAGGACGACAGTGCTGTCCCGCTCGTAATAAGACTTAAGTGATATGGTTGCCGAGGTGCAGAAAGCAGGTGCTGGCCACGGATATGCCGTTTTGCCAAAGGCGATAGCGGCTGCGCTTTTCTGCTTCTCCGCCGTCTCGCCTGCTGTCGCAGGAACGGATTGCTGGACATACCATCCGCCTGCCTCTGGTACACGCGGCACGATTTCATGGACGGATTCGTCAGGTTTTGAGAATGTCATCAAGGGCATCATTTTGTCAGACGGCCAGATCCGCATTTACCCCAATTATAACAAGAACAGCACGACGCTCAAGAATGCCGACTTCTCGATTCCCGTCCGCGACGAAGACGGCGGAGAGCTTGCGTATTCGCCCGACTTCCTCGCCGGCAAGGACGATACAGGGCAGGCAATTCTCGGCTATATCAATGGCCTCACCAATATCATCGTGAATGCCAATGCAACACGCATCGGCAACTACGCTTTCAAAACCAATCCAAACCTCGTCCGCGTCCGTCTCAACGACGGGCTCAAATCCATCGGAACGGAAGGATTCAACGAATGCGAGGCGCTCGAAACTGTCGAAAACTTCTTTCCCGATTCCCTTGAGGCGCTCGGGAGCAAAGCGTTCTATGGATGCAAGGCCCTTGCGAGCGACATGACGGCGAATGGGCTGCAGTCGATAAAGGACCGCGTGTTTCGTTCCTGCCAATCCCTGCGGGCCATCGATCTCGGCAACGCCCCCGTCACCAATTTTCCGGAGTATGTTTTCTTCGATTGCCCCAAGCTCGGATCTGCAATCCTTCCGAAGACGCTGCGGACCATGGGAATCGGTGTCTTTGAGGGGTGCTCCTCCCTGACGAACGTGACGCCATTGCTTCCGCCGAGGCTGGAGACGCTTGGATCAGACAGCAATCCCGTCTTCATCAACGATCCCATCCAGGGGCATGTCGTGTCGCCGCCGACGCTGGCGCGGATCGGGACGCGCGCCTTTCGTGCGTCGAAGATCGAGACTTTTACGGCGGCAAAAGAAGGGCTCAAGTCGATTGGCCAGTATGCGTTTTACCAGAACTACAACCTCACGAATATCGTTCTTTCCGCCGACCTCGAGAGTCTTACGGGGGGCTGGGTCGACAGTTTCGGCACGGCTGGGGTGGAGCAGCACATATGGTTTCGCAACCTGCCCGCAACACTCCCGTCCGGTCTGTGGTCTAACACGAAAAAGCAGAACATAATGATCCACTTGCCGTGGAGTAAGCAAGAGGCCTGGCGCGAGTGGGTCGCGTCCGGGCCTTCAGGACACACGTTCACGTTTGGCGGCGAAACGAAGACGCTCCCCAGGCATTTTAACGACGTGGGCACATGGTCTTCGAGCGTTCTCCAAAATGTCACCTGGTGGAAGGATTCCGGACAGCGCTTTGCAATAACTGTCAGATAGGCGATACGACATGTTGTTTGCGGTCACTGCTTGACATCTATGGGCGGCTGAGTGTATAATTTCATGTGAGGGGACGACAGTAGAGTAACATGAAAGTAGTATATTTCATTCTTGCTACACTATTAAGTGCAACACTGCTTGCCACTGCGCCGACGGACTTCGCCAAGACATTCACTGTTACGGTGCCCGCGGGCCTGGCGGACGAGCAGATTGCGGACTTCCCTCTCCTCATCCGGCTCGGTGCGCACATCACGGATTTCTGCTACGCCGATTTTCATCAGGCCGGCGCTGATATCCTCGTCACGGATGCCGAGGGCGAACCTCTACCGCACGAACTCGAGAACTGGGATCCGAATGGCGTCTCGCGCCTCTGGGTTCAGGTGCCGTCTGTCGCTGAGGGAACGGAGTTGCATGTCTACTACGGCTCTAGCGCCACGATTACGCCTGTTGCGGGCATGTGGGGCGGCTATGCCGGCGTCTGGCACCTGAACGAAGAGGGCGACGGTGCGGTGCAGATCATCGACTCGACGGCCAACCACCTGGACGGCGTCTCTCCGTCCGGCAACAAGGGCTCGCTCGCCGTCGCCAGTGGCAAATTCGGCGGTGCGCGCCGCATCGCGCAGGACAACGACCACGCCCCCGGAATCATCGTCGACGTTCTCTCCGACCCGGACAAGAAAGCTGCGGCTGAGAGTCTTGACAAGGACTTCCACGCATCGTTCTGGATGTTGTCGCAGGCCACCAATGTCGAACAGTCCGACGACAAAAACAACATCAAATGGGGCAACCTCATTGGCCGTCGCAAGGGCGACGAGGGGAAGTCTTGGGGTTTTTCGTTCGGCGGCAGTACCGACCAACCGTTCCCGGCAACGGTCCAATACATGCGCCTCTATTCCGACGACAAAGTCTACCGATGCACGACGAACCAGATCGGGGCCGTGTTGAAGCTGAATGACGGCGTCTGGAAGAAAGTCGACATCGTCTGGCGATACAACGACGATGCCGCAAAGCAATATGCGGATGTTTTCACCAACGGCGTCTTCGTCGAATCTGTGGAACTCACCGGGTCGGTCAAGCAGGAGGACGCCAATATCGGCATCGGATGCTCCACGCAGACGGAATACGGGAGTTCTCCCATCACGAAGAAGGGCCGCCGCTTTAACGGCTCCATGGACGAGGTGCGCCTACGCTACGGTGCGTCCACCGCCTCGCGGATTGCGGCCGAATGGCGCCAGGAGAGTGGTGCGGTCCAGGCGGTCTATGGAGAGGTCGGGCTCGTCACCGCCGGCACACCGACGCTTTCGGCGTCGGCCATCGACCGTAACGCGGACGGCTCTTTCGTCGTCTCGATCGTCGTCTCGGATAACGACGCCAAGTCCGGCACAGTGAAGTGTTTCGCTGGCGGGCTAGAATTCCCGATGGCGAGCGCGGACGCTTCGCTCCCGAAGACCTACACCGCCACGCTGACCGGTCTCCCCGCGAGCACGACGCTTGTCTATTCGGTGCAGGCGCAATCGACTGGTGGCGATATGCTCATCCGCTCCGGCACGGATACATTTTGCACTGGCGACCTTGTCGTCGAGAAAATCGAGAACGGCGATGAGGATGGTCTTGTTCCGGGTGTTTTCCGCATTTCGCGCGCTGACACGGGTCCCGCGCTTCCCGTAGCTTTTGAGCTCGGCGGAACGGCCGTCGAAGGTCGCTCCTATCAGGCAATGCTGCGCAGGGCGACGATCCCCGATGGCGCGACATCCGTAGATGTCGAAATCCATCCTCTCCTCGACCAGACGAGCGACGCGACCGTGACCGTCGTCCTGACGCTTTCGCCTGGTCTCTACGGCATCTCCGCGACAGACGGCACCGCGATGCTCTCGATCAAGCCCCTCGGCCCTCCTGCGGACTGCAACACATGGATTGCGACGGTAGCGGGTCTCGCCTCCGACAAAAATAACTGGTCGTTCGGCCATGCGCCGCTGGCTAACGAGCATGTCCTGTTTGACGGCCGCTTTTCGAGCGCCTCCTGCGAGTGGGACGCCGATGCGACGCACGAGGTCGCCGTTTGGACGCAGACCAACGGCTATACGGGGACTGTTACTGTCTGCACGGTCTTTCCTGAAAAGGGAGATTTCAAAAACCTTGTCGTGGCGGGTGCTATGGTCCTCGATGCGGGCTCAATCACTCACCCGCAGTCGCGCGTTATGGCGGACTATCACAACGAAAATTGGGACTGGCTCGGCGACCTCAAGGCCAATGAAACCTACCGCTTGCGTCTCACGGTCGGCTCGCTCTATGTCGGTGCGGGCGCAATGATCGACGCGCGCGGCAAGGGTTACTACGCCACGAACAACGGCGCTCGACTTTCGGGCTGCGCCCATGGTGGCCGTTCGTCAGATATCGCGCCTCCCTGCTACGGCGACCCGCGGGAGCCAGTTGACATAGGACTGCCGTGGCGCAGAAGTGACAACCGCTGGAATGGCAAGGGCGGCGGCGCAGTCTACATCGTTGCCTCGGGTGCGATTGTCGTCGACGGCACAATCCGGGCCGACTCTTTTGACGGCAGCTCCGGGTTCACTGGCGACTCCTGGGGCGGCGCCTTCGGCGCAGCGGGATCCGTCTACCTTTGTGCCGACACCGTCTCGGGCTCTGGCACCATCACTGCCGATGGCCCTGGAAACAACGAGGTTGGCAACACGTTCGACGACGTTCCCTACACTATCCAGCCGGACAGTAACTTTAAGGGTACTGGCGGGCGAGTTGCGATCAGGACGCGCCTGCCCGTCGACCGCTCGACTTTCGCGCGCATCACCGCCGAGGGCTTTTGGATGGGCTCTCCTGCGGCCAACTGGTGTGCCAACCATTCCGGTGGCTCCGGCACCGTCGTTTTCATTGACGAGACGCATCCGAACGGCCTGCTCGTAATCTCGCAGCAGCCCAACGCCGACCCGCCGAGCCTCCGCCCCGACAAGGTAACATTCCACCGTTGCCCGTCTGTCTCTGCGGATGCCGATTGGACGTTTGATGCCATTGAATTCGGCCGCCGCGGTTTCCTGCGCGTTCCGGTCGGAACGACCTTGACGCTGCCAGGCGGCCTCGCGAGCTGCTACGGTACAGAGACGGACCCCGCCACCTACGGTGGCATCCGCTACGAGGGCGGCACCATCGACGCCGGCGCGGGCGATCAGACGCTTTCCCGCAACTGGACATTCTTCGCATGGAGCAACTATGTCTTCTCCGCAAACGTTGTCGTGACGAACGGTGCCACGATCGGCGTCCCCCCGATTACAGACATCTTTGATAATGGCGCTCTTCCTGAGGTTATCCCGACCTGCTCCGTGGAAGTGTCGGGAAACTTGCTCGTCGGCGCGGACGCTGCAATCCGGGCGGCAGACTGCGGCATCGTGGCGACGAACGACTATGCCTCGACTGTTGCCACCGGCGTGCATTCGCACGGCGGTCGTGCCATTTACCGTGGTTGGGATGCGACCGGTGCGCTTGAGTCGCGTGCGTTTGACTCCGTCTTCTCGCCGCGGTTGCCGGGTTGCACGGCCGGCGCCGGAATCGGCATTGCCGAAAACAGCAAGACTCAGCGCGGTGGCGGTGCGGTGCGGGTTGTCGTCGGTGGCACGCTGACGATGGATGGCGAAGCGTTCGTGAGCGGACAGCCGGAAGATCGCAACAAAGGCGGGAACTACGGCAGTCGCACCGGCGGCGCCGGCGGCTCGCTCGATATCACGGCGGGACGCCTCGTCGGTTCTGGCTCATTCCGCGCCAACGGTGGAAACTACAACGACTTCTCAGGTCCCGGCGGCCGCATTGCGGTCCGCCTCACCGCACCAGGAGCAGACTTCTCGTCCTTCGCCGGCAGAATCGAGGCGGGCGGCGGCAGCTGGCGCAAGGGCGGAGCCATAGATCCGACCCCGGACGCCTCTGCCGGAACCGTATACCTTGAGACCGCGGCCGACGGCGACAAGTGCGGCATCATCCGCATCGCGATGGATCCAATCAACATCGGCTACATCAACTCGCGCAGCAAGGGAGGAAATCCGATCAATACAAACACGACCGAGATGGTCTCGCTCGGCTACGGCTGCGACAGCCTTGGTGACTACAAGCGCGCGCGCTATGTCATCGCCGACTATGGTCGCGCTGCGGTGAACGCCGATTTCAGGGCGCATTCGGTAATGCTTGCCGACGACACTGTAGCACTTGATCTTGAAGGGCATGAACTCTTTGTCCGTGAATTTTACTGGGTTTCCAATTCTGGGGCCAAGACAAACCGTCTTTGGAGCGGTGAATATTCTGCGGCGCAGCTTTCTGGACTTGGTGTTCCCGGTGTGGAGGATTCTTCCTCCGTGAAAAGTGGCAAGGTTGTCGTGTACCGTGGAAAATTCACTCTCTCCATTCGATAGATATATGAAACGGCAGTTGCTTTCAATTGTCGCTGCAAGCGCTATGGTGTTTGCGGCTTGGGGGGATTTGGTTGGACTCTACACGTTCAACGGGGCTGACCCGCTGGCGTCCACTATTGGCGCGCACCCTCTCTACGGCTGCACGGCGTTGACGAACATCGTCCTCTCGGGCTCCATCGCCACCTATGCAAATGCGTTGATGTCCGACTGCAAGGGCAGCTCTTTGGAGCGGCACGTCTGGTTCCTCGGTCCTCCGCCTGCGGCATTTCCGAATCAGTTTTTCACCAACACCGACCGCTTGTATGTCACACTCCACTTGCCGTGGAGCCAACGCGACGCCTGGCGCGAGTATGCGGCGACGGCATCCAATGCGACCTTCACGTTCAACAATGTGACAAAGACGTTGCCCGAAAAAATCGACGACGTCGGAACGTGGCTCTCCGGCGTCACGCAGAATGTAACGTGGTGGAAGGATTCCAATCCGTACTTTACAATAATAATCAGATAGGCGATGTGGCATGTTGTTGTGATTGACTTTGCCCTGCGAATGAGTGTATAATTATGCCATGAAACAGCGTGTGCTTCTCGTTTCGGTGCTGGTGGCGGCTGCGCTGCCAGCCATGGCTTGGGATATGCTTGTCTGGGGAAACCGCAGCCCCGACATGAACGCGGCATCGAGCTGGAACGACGCGAACGGCAATGTCTCTTCGGTTGCACCTTCTGAGGCCACAGTTCTTGTCTTTTCGACGAATGCGGTCGTGCAGCCGGTTTTGACGGCGAGCATGACGGTCATCGGGCTGCACTTCCATGCATGCACGAACAGTACTTCCGCAGACGTCCCAAAAGTTCATCCCGCCGATGGAGAGGGCGGCTACAACTACAGCGGTTACCGCATCACGGGCGAGCCCGGCGCGGTCTTGACGCTCGACGGCAACAGCGACAATAAGGGTTGGACACGTGACTTGCAAATGGCGTCCAAGGGCACGAATTCCATCGCGGTGCCAGTTGTCTTTACGGACGATCGAAAGCATGTCTGCTACTCTTCTGGCGGACGGTTCGTCTTCGAAAAGCCAGTTACGACGTATGCCGCGAAAGAGTTTACTATTGGGAGTCAGGCCTACGGCCGTGTCGTATTTGCGGCGGCCAATCCGAATTTTGCGCCGACGCGGGTCGATATCAGCGGTGAGGTCGCCATGGCCGACCCGCGCGCGTTCGAAGCCGTTCCGAAGTTCTACTCGGCCTGCTGGGGGTGGGGGACCTCCGTCAACGGATTCTCCTCGGAGAAATGCTGCCGATTCGTCAACGAGACGGACGAGCCGGTGGTGGTTACGGCCTCCTCGTTCACGCTCGGCGACCACGACGCCTTCTACTTTGACGGCGGTCCCTTCCCCATGTCGAATACCGTGTTCACGTCTTCTTTACGCGGATCCAGCATCGGTGGAAGTGCGAACGTGACGGTCAAGGAGTTCGCTTGTTCGTCCTCGGACGCCGGGCGGTCCTTTGACAAGAGAGGTTCCGGTCTATTCGTCAATCTCGGCGACTACTGCCGGACAGGCACGACAACGAACGATCTGCGAGTTTCCCAGGGGACCTATATCGCAATGACGACGAACGGACTGAGCCTTTCGCGGAACGTTCTGTGGGGCGACACAAGTACCTTCAATTCCATCGGCGCGCGCATCGGGGTGAACTTCGACTACGCGCCGGAGCACAGTTCGGACAACGACGGCGACCTGCGGTTCAACCATTGGAACCGTCCCGAAGGCTTCGCCGCCGTCGGAGGGGTGCGTCATGTGAACCTCTACAATGGCGCGCTCCTGCGTCGCGGATTGACGCATCCGGTCCTTACCTCTGGAAACTGGAGGCAGTTCGCCAATACAATGGGTTTTGGAGCCGAGGGAACGGATGGTACCGTAGTCTTAGACAATGATATCGACCTGAACATCTCGTCTGGCAGTTCCAGCCAGAATGAGACATCCGTCTACGTGTGGGACGGCGACGCGTTTGTCGATGCCCGTTTTGCGGGAATGGTGACGAATGCGCCCGCCTCGAATCCGACGCATCTCTGGGTTCGTCTCAGCAAGAAGGAGAAGGGCGTCCTCGCGCTGGATGGTCCGTGCTATGTCACGAGCGACGGTCGCGTTTACGAAGGCGGGCTTCTCGTGAACAACACGATTGCCTGCAAGTATGTTGTCTATGACGGCGCGTGGATCGGCGGAACGGGTCGGACGCTTGATCTCGAGATTCAGTCCGGCGGCGGACTTCGCCCAGGCGAGCAGGGCGGCGAGCTCAACGTGTCGGGCTCCGTTTCGTTTGCCGACGGCGCGAAGATCATCGCCGACGTGGGGCCGGGCGTCCACGGCTGCGCCAACTTCACAGGGACGGACGTGAGTCTCTCTGCTGCTGGAGACATCACCGTTGAATTGCAACCTGTTGGTTCAATAGACAGTGGCGCGAGAGTCAAGATTCTTGACTGGTCTGCGGCAAGTCCGTCGACTGTGACTGCGTTTGAGCTGTCTCGCTATTCCGTTTCCTTTGATACAAATGTGTTTTCGAGGGCGCGGCTCAGCGTCAAGGATTCTGCGATGTATCTGTCGTATTCCGCAGCAAAGCCGCGTGCGCTTAGAATATTCTTAAAGTAGCGGTTTTTCGAGGGGGGCATGTAATGAAGATTCGCAAATTTTTTGTTTGCCTGTCGTTAGCTTCTGGCTTTTTTGTATCGACGGCTATCGCGTCTGCGGGTGCTGCGTTGCCGCAGCCGCAGGGTGCCGAGTTCGACTACGGTGCCAAGTTCACCGTGTCCGGATACGCCGCTGGGAAGCCGGCCCTGTCCGGATTCCCGGTGCTCGTCCGAATCGCCGATAACTCGCCGTCAGGTTTTTCCTACGATGACCTTCAGTCGAAGTCCACCGGCGCGGACATCGCTTTCGTCGACATGAGCGGTGGTGGTCTCCCGTTCGAGATCGACACATGGGATCCAAACGGTACGTCGCTTATCTGGGTTCGTCTCCCGTCAATGACGAACGGCACCGAGTTCGTGATGTGCTGGGGTTCGGATACTAGCGGCAAGACCATTTGCGGCACCAATCCGTTCTCGGATTACAAGGGCGTCTGGCATATGAATACGGCCTCGCCCGTGGATGCTTCAGCTTCCGGCAACGACGGGACGGCCGCTGGTTCCGCGAGCGTCGCAGGCGGCAAGATTGGAAGCGCACTCTCCGTGCCGGATTCGAATAGCTATGTGACGTGCGGCGAACATCAGTCAAACGCCGAACTCAAGGACGCCTTTACGGTAGAGGCGTGGGCAAACTCCGACGACCAGAACGGTAACCATTGCATTTTCGGAAAGAACCTGTTCATATCGCTTCGGTCGAACGGCAACAACCAGCTCCAGGTCACCACGCCGGGCAAGAAGGATCACAATATGTCCGTGGCGACTTTGCCGGCAAAGGGAACGTGGTGGCATGTCGCCCTGACATTCCAGAAGGGTGCGACCAACGGCTGCAAGGTTTATGTGAATGGTTCACTCGCGGCCCAGACGGACGCTGGCGACATTAGCGATCAGACGAACGCGACCGAGATGTGGCTTGGCAAGAACCAGTGGGGCCAGAACTTCAAGGGGATGCTCGACGAAATTCGCCTCTCCGTCGGAATCAAGTCTGCAGAATGGATTGCGGCGACTTGCGCTGCGCAGGGCGACGAGGGCTTCCTGACTATCGGTGCCGCGGAAGTCTGGCGCGAGAAGCCCGATCCTGCCGCGGAACTGTCCGTTGGTTCCGCGCAGATCTCCAATGCCGTCGTGACAGTGTCTGTTTCGCGGATCGGCGCAGACGCGTCATACGCAGACGTGACGGTCGCGGTGTCCACATCGTCCGATTTCTCCTCGACGACTTGGACGGAAACATATCGCGTTACGGGCGAAGACGCAAGGGGGCTCTCAGTCGCTGGGCTCGATCCGGCAACGACCTACTATGCGCGTGCTATCGTGGAGAACAACAAGGGCAAGTCCGCTACGACTTCCGTCGTCTCGTTCCGGACAAAGAAGGCGCCATCCAGTTCAACAGACAAGATCATCCCCGGTCTTGAAGACTACGGCGCGCTTACCCTCGTAGACGAAATCGATTGCGCGAACGACACGGAACACAGATTCCGCGAATATCCCGCCGGGGTCTCCTCGGTGCAGACGATTCTCGACGTCGACACGCGCGTGATGTCCCATCAGGCGAACACGTGCTGCTATGTCTCGTGGCGTGTTGGCGAAGGGAAGGGCATCGTTCCGAACGATCCGTATGTCCTCGTCGTGGACTACCCAGACGACGCACCGCGCTCGGTCACTGTCTTCAACTTCGGCAACGCGACGCGCCACGGCTACCACACTGGCTGGACGGCAGGCGACTCGTGGTCGCCTCCGTATGTCACGCAGTCGCTCGAGTCATGGCCGGTTCCGTATTCCGGCGAGACGAAGCAGCTCGTCCAGGTAATGGTGCCGTTTGAGAAGTCGAAGCAGTACAACGGGAGCGACACCCGCATTCAGATGGACACCGATGGCTTCGACCTCAACTTTGGCCTCATCAAGGCGGCCGAGGCGCCCGATTCGGTGGGGCTTGCGATCAGCGCGATACGGCTCTACAAGATCGACAGCTACGATGTCGCACGTCCTTCGATTCCGTATCCCGCGGAAGGGCTGCCGCGCCGCATCGTCACCTCGCGCGAGGAGATGGGCGATGGCGACGACTTCGCCGGATTCGCCCATCCGCAGGACTTCTACAAGGGCCGCGCGAAGATGATTAGACTACTCGGCATGAACACATGCTCGAAGGACCTTCTTGAATTCGGCTATATGCAGAACTTCCGCAGCTCCACCCGTTGGGGACAGGCGGCGAACTACTGGGACGAGATCGTCGATAACCTTGCAGCCGAGGACGTCGACATCTTCCCGTTCTACGAATACCACGGCTCCCGCGGTTCGGCTGGATGGGGGTATGTTGAGGCGAACAAGCCCTGGACGCTCAATTCCGTAAAGGACGCGAGCTGGAAGTATCTTTTCTCCAACCAGAGCTACGTCTACAACTGCATGATGGACATGACGAGCAACGAGGCGATCTGGGACCTCGAGAACCTCTATGACACCACGATCAAGCCCTATCTCGGCAAGGCCAATTTCCGTGGCATGTGGATTCGCAACCGCGGCGCGATGCCGATGGGCTTTAGCCAGGGCGCGATCGATCGCTTCAACTCGGAGACGGGCCGTAGCGTCACTCGCGCCGACATCTACAACAACGGCAACTATGGAAACACCGATCTCTACAAGGCCTACCGCGCATGGTGGTACGGAAAGCGGTGCAACGCCTTCAGGTCGCTTCAGTCCTACATAAAGAACGACCTCGGCTCAGATGCAAAGGTCTACTACTCCAACACAATCGAGGAACCCGGCGAGTTCTGGGCCAACTGGGGCAATCCAAAGACGGTTATGCTCGGCACCGCCGCGGACCAGAAGTACCAGGGCAAGGACTTCAACGAATACACTGGCAAGAACTGGCGTGCGAACGTCGGCTGGACGGCGAGCGACTATTGGTCGCAGGCGCTCAACGCCGACTGCCCGACCTGGGGCAACTACGAGGTTCACCACTCCGCCCCGGCGGACGACCCGCACAACTATACGAACTTGAACAATGTCGCGCTCTGCTATCCGTTCAACTGCGTATGGACCGTCGCCGCCGGTATCGGCGACCAGCGCTACCGCAACGCGAGCGGGGACTTGCCGTTTGTCCGCCACTACTCGCTCAACGAGAACGACTTCAAGAACGAGTCCGGCTCTGAGATCTGCGGCTACTACACGTGCGATTGGGATCACGCCGGCCGCGCCGTTATGGTCGCCGAGCTCTATGCGATGGCCTACAACGACCCGACGATGCTCGCGTATCTCTTCACCGCGAATCTTGTCCGCAACGACTCGACGTATGTGCGCGAGTTCAACTTAAACTATCTTTCGCTGCCGGCGCTAAAAGGCGAAGTCCTCGTTGGTGGCAGCTGGCCCGCGACACTCACGGTCCGCCGCTGGGCAACGAACAAGGGCACCTATTGGGCCGTCATCAACTGCGATGTCCACGAGTGGTCGGGCACGGTTGACTTCCAAACCGATAAGACCGAAATATGGTACACCGTCTCCGGCCAGCGCCTGGCGCTTTCGGGCGGTAAGGCGACGCTTCATCTTGAGCCGTTCCAGATGGTCTGCTTTAAGGACGTCGAACCGGAACATATTGACTCTCCCGTTTTTCGATATGCGTTTGCAGAGGATATCGAGGCCAAAGCGGCGACGCTCTCCGTCACGCTTTCCGAGCTTGGCTATGGCGCGACTTCCGCTGCGGTCGCCTGGTCGCTCTCCGGCGGTGCTGCAGCAGAATCCTCCGGCATGCTTCCGACATATACGACGCATGGTACCCAGACCGTCCGGTTGACGGGCCTCGAGCCAGAGACGGAATACGTCGTCACGCTTCTTGCGACGAACTCCGCCGGAAGGGCGGCGACGATGGATTTCACATTCAAAACCGCTCTCTGGCCATACGTGTTTCAGGATCCGATTGCTGTTACCGATTCCGGCGGCACCAATGCAACCGTTAGCGTCAAGCTCTCTCGTGCAGACTTCGCGGGGACGCTGAGCCTCTTCGTTGGCGACAACCGCGTGAAGACTTGGAACTCCATTGCCGCCGACATCGTTTACACCGGTTCGTTTGGGATCAGTCTCGGCAAGGCGACGCGCTATCGTTTCGTCGTCGATCAGGGTGGAACATACGAAACGGTCGCAGAAGGTCGTGTCCTCGGTCGCAAGACGATTGGCTGGATCGACATCCAGCTCGACCAGTCGAACTATTCGGCATGGCCGTTCGCGTCCGATTCCGGCCGCGACCCGCTTGACGGCGGCACGTGGACGATGTCTGGCACAAACAACATCTCCAAGTTGAGTTCCGACGGCGGCAACAAGCGCATCGACCTGGCGACCGAGGAGGACGGATTCGTCCGCTACACGGCGAAGAGCGCCTCTGTCGAGGGCAAGAAGGTCCGCATCGAGGGCCGCACTAAGTTTGCGCCTGAGTTCGGCGTGCCCGCCGCGCTTGATTCTGCGCCGCTCGCAGCACTCGCGCTTGGCAAGGAGGGGACGGTTCAGACGCTCTACGGCTACGCCGCGTCCGGCTGGGTTCCGTTCGAGACGTTCCGCGTCCCGGCCGATGGCTGGATTGATTGGGCGGCGGACCTCGATTTCGGCGCAAAGACCGTGACATACAGTGCGGGCGATCCGCTCTCCGTCCTCGCGAGCGGCGGCACAAACGCGTTGCCGATTGCGGGGACGGCGCGGCAAGTCTCCCGCGTCACCTACATCGGCAGTGGCGCGATCGATGACTTCAAGGGTGTCTACTACATCGAGACCAACGCCGCGCAGACCGTGGTGACAGACGATGTCGTCATCCGCACGGACGGCACAGGCCTTACGTTCTCCAACGTAGGACCGGACATCGAGAATTTCGTCATTGGGCTAAAGGACGCCGAGGCGGGCGGCTGGTATGCCGCGTTCGGCTGCACGGCCCTGAGCAGCGACCACGACGACTGGCTCTGCGTCTCGTGCGTACGGGCTAGCGGAAGCGCGGTAGACCTCCCTGTCTCCACGAAGGACAGGCCTACGCAGTTCTTCATGCTCTTCCGCGTTTCTGGGGAAATAGACTCCGGCACTCCGCTCTCGGACCTGCTGGGCGACGAATGACAATCATGGACGCTTTGATATGAAAAACTACATCACATTCTTTCTCCTTGCGACTACGGCCCTCGCCGTTGGACATGTTCTCGCCTGGGAAGCGGTTAAGGTTTCTTCTGTCGAACACTCAACGTTCTATCGCAGCGGTAGTTCGACCAAGGGAAAGGCCGGTTTGGGTGGCGGCGACTGGTCGGACAGTCTTTTCAATGGCACTTTTACAGATTACCGATGGCAGAACACGGCCGGTGCCTACCTTGTCGTCGATCTTGACGACACTTTTCCAAGCGGATGCTACGTAACGGAGGTCAAGACAGGCCACAAAGGCGGCAAGGCGTATTCTCTCTACTCTTCGGCCGATGGCAGCAAATGGGATACGATTGCCGCACAAATAACGGCGGCTGGTGAGAGGACGTTTACCGTAGAGAAGGTCGTCAAAAAAGTGAAGGTTGTGTGGGATGAGGCGGATTGGTCCCAGCAGACCTTGGCGGAAATCGAAGTCTGGGGCGTTGATCCCTCCGAACTCGGATGCGTACATCCCGAAGAATACGTGACGGAATGGGAAGCTATTCCTGCTTCTGCCAACTGTACCGAATATGGCATTGACCAATGTCAGTGCACGAAGTGCGGCGAGTTCTTTTATCGCGAATCGCTCAGCGCACTTCCGTTGGGACACGAATACGAAACCGTTTTGGTTAAACGCGGAACGAGTCTCGAGTACGGAAGCGGAACTAATGTCTGCAAACGGTGCGGTGACGCCATCGTGTTCGACAATCCGATCGATTTGGCGACATTGGGCGGAGCTTACAACGAAGGCCTTGTCCAGTTTATGGATGTTACGGTTTCCTCCATCTGGCGTCCGCAAGATGGAGCCGGCGGAGCCGGGCACCTCGTTGACGGAAAATGGCATACTGGCTACAACGCTGGATGGATGGCGGGTTCGTTGGACCATGATGCCGAGTATGCCCAATTCGCTTTCAAAAACACGATCGACCTTACGGCCGTTGACATTTCCGTCGACAATCATGACCAGGTTGTCGAGTTCTATTCCGTAGAAGGTGGAGAGGAAATCCTTGTCGGCGAATTGGCAGTGGAGAAGGACACGGCTGCAAATGCGCCTGAGTATCAGCGCAAACAGGTCGAGTTCCGCGGCGTTTCGCTTTCCACGCTTCGCGTCCGTATTCGGGACTCGATCGGCATAACGTTATGGGGAAAACAAATCATTTCCATTTGCGAACTCCACCCCTACGGCACGGTGGCGGGCGCCGGCAAATCCGCCGCGGTCCGCACGAGAGTTATCATAGAGTAGCGGTGTTCGCATATCCTTGACATCTTCGGTGTGTGCATGGTACAATCTTGGAAACCTTTAGGGGGATTTAGAAACCTTTAGGGGGATTTAAGTAAGGAGCATCATGACGTCTAACATGTGTTCTCTTCGCCGTAACCTGTCGCTTGCGTTTTTGCTTGCACTGCCTGCCTTCGCGCATGCCGTGACGCATACAGTAACCTCGCTCGCAGACGACGGATCCGCAGGCACGCTCCGTGCGTTGTGCGCTTCTGCAGCGGATGGCGACGAAATCGTCTTCGACACCTCGCTCGCGGGCGGGACGATCGCGCTCGACAAGACGCTCGGTCCGCTTGAGTACGCTGGGTCGCTCACGATTGAAGGCCCCGCTTCCGCGCCCGTGACGATTGACGGCGGCGCGGGCGCGGTCGATCAGGGCATCGCCTACGCCGGCAACTCGCGGACGACCTACCTGATCCACGCGACCGGAACCGCCGCCACGACGACCCTCAAGAACCTCGTCTTCACCGGCTCCAAGATGAACCAGTCGAAGGACACGCCCGACGTCGGCCCGGCCGTCTCGATTCTCGGCAATGCCGTGATCGACAGCTGTGTCTGGACGAACAACGCGGTCTATCGTTCCGGCAACTTCGGCTCGGCGGACGGCGGCGGCTGCCTGCGCGTCGGAGGAAACCTGGCGCTCTCGAACTCCCGCTTCGAGAAGAACGGCGCCAAGGCCGGCGGCAGCAACTATTCGCTCGGCGCCGCCGTGCTCGCCAAGGGCGCGACGGTCGCCGTGACGAACTGCGTCTTTTCCGAGACCTACGGCTGGGACGGCAGCACGACCGGGAGCGGCAATGACATCGCCGCGTTCGCCGTCGGGTCGGCGACGACGAGACTGACGGTCGAGGGCTGCGTCTTCGAGAAGAACCTCGCCCTGCATGGCGGCGGCGCGCTCTACATAGCGGGCGGTTCGGGGTCCTTCTCCGTCCGCAACAGCCGCTTCGTCGAAAACAAGAACACCAGCGCCGGGATCAAGCACGGCGGCGCCCTCACGTTCGGCGGCGCCGGCTCCTATCTCGTCGAGAACTGCGAGTTCGCCGACAACTACAGCAATGGCTACGGCGGTGCCGTCCGTTCGGAAAACACGAGCGCCAACGTCGTCTTCGCCAACTGCACCTTCGTGAACAACGACGGCAACAACTGGGGCGGCACGGTGGACACGCGCGGCCCGACCTGGTACGTGAACTGCACGGCCGCCGGCAATGTGAACCGCTCCAGCGACAACAACGGGCCGGGAACATTCTTCAGCACGGAGAAAAGTACGGTCAACATTCTCAATGGCGCTCTCGTATGGAACTGGTCGGATAACGGTTATACCAAGAACGACACGTCCAGATACGGCGCCACGGTCAACATCTACTGCTCATACAACTACCCGGCGGGTACGGCGCCGAGCAAGGAAGAGAACGTCACCAGGGTCTACGACAAAACAACAGCATTCTTCGCTGAGCCATACGCGTCGCTTTCGTCTCTTACATGCTTCGGCAGCACCTATGCGTTCTCGCAGGCGATCACAACGCCGGTCCTCTCGCCTGCGGCGGACGCCGCGACGCCGCGCGCGGTCGAGATCGACCGCAATGGCGTCCTGCTCTCCTCCGGCTGGCCGGTGAGGCACGATGCGGATTGGTCGAACATCGCCTACTCGAAGGACGCTGGCGAGACATGGATCGCGCTGCGCGGCAGCGAGGACGCTGCCACGACGCCCCTCGCTGCCGACTCTCGCGGCGCGGCCTACGCCGTTGTAGGTGGCGTTCCCGTGACGCCCATTGGCTCCGCGACGGTTCCACGCTTCAATGTGACATGGGATGTCTCGACGAACGGTGGCGAATGGAGCGGCGGATCGACGGCCACCGTCGTTGACGCCGCCTATCGTGGTGACACGCCGATTGTTCCTGCGGACCCGTCGAAGAGCGGCTGGAATTTTATCGGTTGGAACACAGATTCGACCGCGACGACGGCGCTCGAGATGTCGGCGCAGACAATCACGGCCAATACAATCTACTACGCGATCTTCGAGGAGATTTTAGCGACGGAAGCCGTCGTGAGCTGGTTTGACGATGACGGTTCCACTCCGCTTGTTCCGGCGTCGACGCTCGTCCAAGAAGGAGTGCGGCCCTCGCACGATGAGCCGTCGAAGGCCGAAACGCCCCAATATACCTATGAGTTCACCGGTTGGACTGAAGTAGGTGGCGATGGCACGGTCTATGCGACTGCCGAGCTTCCCTTAGCCGTAGGTGGCACTACGATCGCATACAAGGCCGTATACACGCCTTCGTTGCGGTCTTACACGATTGTTTTCCAGTTAGAGGATGGAACTCCTCTCAGGTCAGACACCTACAACTACGGCACGGCGGCGGCGCAGATTGTCGTTCCTACCCCGGAGACGCAAATTGCCTATGAATACACATACACTTTCAGGGACTGGGATAAGCCAATTGCAGATGTGACGTGTGATGCGACCTACACGGCCATATATTCAGCGACCGCCAACGTGATTGCGCTTGAGGAAACGAATTATAGATTCAGGCTTTCAATGACGGCGAAAGGTTACGACGGAGCGGGAACGCTGACGAACTTTCCTGCTCTCGTTCGGCTTTCGTCTGCGATTCCCGGTTTTGATGCATCGACCGTTTCCAATCCGTCAGAGATTCGTTTCACAGATGCGAACGGCAACATGATTCCGCACGAAGTGGACACCTGGACCACGGATGGTGAATCGACAATTTGGGTGTCGATCCCGATTCTTTCCGGCAAAGACACGGCAATCACGATGTACTGGAAGCCGGCTAACGGAGTGACGCAGCAGGCCGCGCTCACGCCATCCCGCGTCTGGACACAGGCCGGCTACCTCGGCGTGTGGCATTTCTCGCCTGTAGTTACCGCGCGTGTTCACGCCAATTCGGCGCAGCCTGAGCATTATGCGTTTGCCAATGCCGATGCAACTGAAATTGCGGCTGGTGTTGTTGGTGGCTGCATCCAGTTTCCTAACGGCGCTTCTACGCTAGTGAACGACAGCATCACGTGGGCGGATTACACGCCGCACATGACGCTAGAGTTCTGGGTAGACCGCCACGGCACGCCGGACGCCCGCGTCTTCGGGTCCGGCTCGGGCTACACGGAAGGCGCCTCGGTCTACATGAGCGGCTATATTAGCGGCAACGGCGGGCATAGCTATCAGCAAAGTTCCCTTATCCCAGCGACCGGTTGGCGGCATGTTTCGATGAACTTTAGCGGTTCTGCGCAGGCGAACGCCCTTGCCGACGGTACGACCTCGTTCACATTCTCGCGTCAGGGCGGCAGCTCGGTCGATAGCAATTCGGGGCACTTCTTCCACAATGTGAACGACGGCTCCATCTACGCCGACTACCACGCGCTTTCGCTCACATCGCACGGCGACGGGAAAGACGTGTTCAAGGGATATGCCGACGAGTTCCGCCTCCGCGGCGAAAACTCTACGCCCGAATGGATGCAGGCCAACTACGACACCCAGGCCCCTGGCAGCGACTTCATGACCTATGGTGAAGTACGTCAATTGCTCGGGCTGACAATTATGGTTAGATAGTTATTCGATATGAAACATAAATACATCTTTACTGCGTTCGCGGCGTTTTCGCTTGCAGTGATGTCGGCAAATGCCGTGTGGATCTACGACTCGGACGCCAAGACCATCACCAAGGCCGGCGTGTCGGTCAACGTCGCCGTATGGAACGGGACAAGGCTTTCGATCATGGACAACACGAAGCGCGACGACATCGTCGAGCTAGATTTCTCGGATGGCGTCGAGGACTCCACAGGAAAGGCCTACACGATCCACCAAATTAACAGCAAGTCCGGGTTCACGGACTGTACAAATTTGGTTCGCGTTGTCCTTTCTGACGCAACTACCTCCGTTGGGGAAAACAACTTCAAGGGGTGCACGAAGCTGCAAGAGTTCGTTATTGGCGCCTCCTGCTCGTCGATCGGCTGGAACGCCTTCAACGGGTGCACGAACCTCTCCACGTTCACCATTCCTGCGAACAGCCCGCTCACGACGCTAAACCCTGGGGCATTCATCGACTGCGCCTCCTTGGCGTCCTTTCCGTTCGCAAACTGCCCAAGCCTCGCCACTATCAACAACAACGCCTTCAACGGCGCCGGTCTCCAGTCTGCCGACCTTTCGCCCTGCGCGAACCTCTCCACGTTCGGAACGGCCGTCTTCAAGAACTGCGCGTCGCTGTCCACTGTCGTTTTCCCGGATGATTGCAGGCTCACTTCGCTCGGGGAGAGCTTCTTCCAGAACTGCACTTCGCTCGTGACTGTGGACCTCACGGTCTGCTCGAACCTCACGACTATTGCGGGTTCGGCTTTCTCGGGCTGCACTGCGCTCGCTCGCGTCGACATGCCCGCATCGCTGACGAGTCTCGCGCAGGGCGCGTTTGCGAGCCACGGCTCGCTCGCGACGTCCGGCGTCCCGATGCTCCACGTCTGGTTTCGGTCCTGCCCGGTCGCGGACTCCGCGAAAAGCCCGTTCTCCAACATGTTCTCCGGCACGAAGGACTACACTGTGACGGACGCGGACATGGAGAACGCGTCGGTTACCATCCACGTTCCGCACGCAAAGGCGAGCGCAGGTTCTCCTGCGTGGAACACCTATGCCGGCCAATGGCAAGCGCTCGCCGAAGCCAGCGCAACATGGAATACTGACGCGACGCGCAAGATTTTCTCGCTTCCAGCCGATCTTGACAGTTCGACGCTCTGGGTCACTGACTGGCGCAAAACCGGCAACGCCTGGAACGACGCCGCGGTGCACGTTGTCTTTTGGGACGACCCGGTGCAGGTCGAAATTTCCGGCCCCGTCGTTGCAGGCGAATTCCTCCGACGTAGCTACGCCACGGCAGACTTCTCCGCAACACTAACGGCATACGACACGGATTCTGCTTCCTCTGCGACGCTGTCTGTCGTTCTCTATTCCGACGCTGCGCACATGATTGACGTGGCTAGCGCCTCCGCCACGCTCACCGAGCTCGGCTCGTCTGCGACTATCTCTATCTCGGGCCTGGCCGAGGCAACGACCTACTATGCCGTCCTCTCGGCTGTGGACAGCGAGGGTGTAGCTGGCGATCCGGTCGACCTGGGCTCTTTCACGACTATCTGGGACGAGGACATCTGGACCTATTACTCGGACAGGGGCACGCTCGAGAAGGGCTGGATCGTCGTTAGCAACGTGACGGCGAACGGAATGTCGCTAACAGTCGCCGCGAACTCCAACAAAGGCGATGTCGAAATTCCGACACTCGACTTCACAGGTGGCATTCGCGACGACTACCAGCTCGTCGCCATTGGCGATTCGGCTTTCGCGAGCTGCACCGCTCTCACCAACGTCGTTCTTCCCGCTACCGTGACGACCGTCGGAGGGGACGCCTTCCGCTATGATACGGCGCTGTTGTCGTTCGTCGCGCCTGGCCCTGTCACCATCGGTAGCTACTGCTTCTACGAAAACACCACGATCACCAACGCATGCCTTCCGAACGTCGTTGCGCTTAACTACCGTTGCTTCCAGAGCTGCCGGAATCTGGAGTCTATCGGGACGGATCTCTCGACAGTCCGTTCGCTTGGACAGGAGGCATTGTCCAACTGCAGCCAGCTCGAAGGTGATTTCGTCCTCACGAACTGCACCTCATTCGGGACCTGGCTCTTCAACGGAAGCGCGAAGATCAGGTCGGTTATTCTCGGCCCAGGTGTGACGAGGGTCACGACTGTTGCGTTTAGTGCCTGCGATTCGCTTACGAATGTTGTTGTCCAGGGCGAGATATCCGCGATTGACGGCTCGGCATTTGGTTCGCACGGGCCCTACAACGGTCATTGCTCAACGCCCAACCATCTCCACGTTTATCTCACGAACGTCCCGGAGACGCTCGGGAATCCGTTTACAGGGATGTACTGGAACGGCAATATGCCATCGGTGGACTCCGCGACTTCGCCTGTAGTCGTGCATCTTCCCTACTACAAGGGGGTCTTCGAGGGTAATGGCGAATCTGACGGAACGACTGCGACGTTCGCCGCCTGGGCTCGCGCATGGCAGGCAGAGAATCTCGCGAGCATCGTCGCCAGGGGCTGCCCCGCCACGACATTCGAGTTGCCGACAACCAAAACTGGGTTCGGACAGTGGCGTAACGATACGTCTGCTGCCAACACCGCTGCCTATGTCGTCCGTATCGCCTATTATACCGACCCCAACAAGAAACCTGGCGGCTTTACGATTGTCGTTAAGTGACGACAGAATCTATAGAGTCCTTGTGGAATTTCTGGGGACAGACCCAGCCTTAGTCCCGCTCCAGATCCAGAGTAGTGCCAAGTTGCGAATATTTGGTATAATGTTCCCATGAGAAAGATGATCTGCACGATCATGACGCTCTGCCTCGCGGCTGCGGCGTGTCTCCTGTCTGCGGACGCGAAGCCACTTGTCGTGGGAGTGAGTGACAACTGCCGTCGCCCGCCCAACGTCGCGTCGACGTACTACCTTGACGCACTTGCGGAGGCCGGACACGTTCCGGTGCTGATCGCGCATTGCTCGGACGAAGCGCGGCTTGACGAGGTGCTTTCGCGCGTCGACCTTCTGCTTATGACGGGAGGCGAGGATGTTGACCCTGCGAGATACTCGGAGACCAACTCCGCGAGCCACGTGAACGCCGAGCGGGACAGGTTCGACTTTGCGCTTATGTCGTGCGCGTCACGGCGCAGACTCCCTATATTCGGAATCTGCCGCGGATGCCAGCTCGTAAACGTCTTCTTCGGAGGATCTCTCGTCCAGGATATCCCGACGCAGTACGTGCCGCCGCAGGGCGTCGCCGTGTACCGCCACAGCGTCGGGTCGTGGTCCGAGGACGCGGTGAATCCCCCTGCACATACCGTGGCGATAGAAGGGGGCTCCCGACTCGCGGCTGCCATCGGAGGGGCGCCGCTGGCCGTGAACAGCCACCATCACCAGTGCGTTAAGCGTCTCGCCCCGGGTTTCCGCGTCGCCGCTCGTGCGCCAGATGGAGTCGTCGAGGCAATCGAGTGCGACACGTATCCCGCGGCGGGCGTCCAGTTCCATCCCGAGTCGCTTGTCGCCTGCAAGCCCAAGGACCCGAGTTTCGAGATTGTCCGGCTCAGGCGCGTCCTTTCCGAAATCGGCCGTCTCTGCGAGAGTCCCGCGACGAACTACGTGTCGTCCGCCGTCTCGGAGCGCGGGATAAGCGAATGACTAAGTAAAGCACAATACACATTCGCCGCGATAGACAATTCAAGGATTGCTGGGGTGGACTATGGTGCCTGATCTTTGCGTCAATTTTGTGTCGCGACTTGCCAAATTGTGATGATTGGAGTATAATTGTGCCATGAAACCGAGCAAGCATGCCTTCTTGGCCGCGATTGCGGCCGCTTTTACCTGTTTGACATTCACCAACGGCGCGCAGGCATCGACAATCGACCCCGGTGCCTTCGCCTACCGGTCGTCGTTCACCGTGTCCGGCTACGCCGGTTCGGCGCCGCTCGAGAACTTCCCCGTGCTCGTGCGCCTCACCGCCGGTTCGCCGGTCGGCTTCTCCTACACCGACTGCGCGGCGGACGGCGCCGACATCCGCTTTGCGGACGCCGAGGGAAAACTGATTCCGCACGAGATCGAGACCTGGAACACGGCGGGCGAGTCGCTCGTCTGGGTCGGCCTCCCGGTCGCGACGAACGGCGCGTCCTTCACGATGTTCTACCATGCGCCCGACCCCGGCGTGACCGCCGAAGGCAGCGTCTGGGCGCGCTATGCCGTCGTCATCCACGGCGGCGACTCGCTTGCGAACGCCGTCGCGGGCGGCGTGGCCGTCATCGCCGGCTCGGACGCCGTCTCGGCAACGGCCGGGTCGGGCGTCGTCGGCGGCGGCGTGAACAAGTCGACCGCCAACGCCAAGGGCTTGAACGTCGGCAATCCGGCCAAAGCCGGCGTTCTCGCGAACAACAACGAGTTCTCCCTCTCCGGCTGGTTCAAGCGCACCGGGAGCGGCACGGCCATCCTCGCCGGTTCCCGCACGGGCTGGGACGCGCACGTCGGCTTCCTATGGCTTCAGGAAAAAAGCGACCGCATCTCCGTCGCGGCGAAGGGCTCCCACCAGCTCACGACCAACAATCAAAAGCTTCTTTCCACCGACTCCTGGACGCACCTCGCCTTCACGGTGAACGACACGGTGGAGCTCAAGTCCTACTTTGACGGCGCGCCCGACCAATCCAAAGCGTCTCCGGCCACGCTTCTCAACACGTCTAACACATACTGGACGTTCGGTTCCTACTGCGATACCGCGTCCAACGACTCCTACTCCGGCGACATGGACGAACTTCGCATCTTCAACGGCGTGGCGTCCGGCGACTGGATCCGGGCCGAGCACGATACCGTTGCGAGCACGACATTCCTCACGGCCGGGCCGAGCTCTGCCAACGTCAATCCGATTCTCTCGACTGCGATCCTGCTGGTGGATGTCGACGCCGTCAACGTGAGCGCTGCAATCAATTCCCTGGGCGAGGGCGCAGTGTCCTGCGACCTATACTTCGCCTACGCGCCGACCGGGGATGCGCTCCCGGACTGGACACTCGTCGCCTCGGGCCTTTCGTCGGGTGATTCGCGCACGCGCAATCTCACCGGCCTCGTGGAGGACGCGGACTACGACTACGCTTTCATGGCCTCAAACAATCTCGAAAAGACGACTATTAAGGCTGGCACATTCAAGGCCGGCATTGGCTTCAGGCGGCCAGACCCGTCTGTCGCCGAGTTCTCGCGCGGCGTGAAGTTCACCGTGGCGGGGTACACCGGCACGGAGGAACTAACTAACTTCCCAGTTCTCGTCCGCCTCTCCGCTGGTTCTCCGGCTGGCTTCTCCTACGCAGACTTCTACAACCCCGGCGATGTCGCTGGCGCCGACCTATGCTTCCTCGACGCCGAGGGCAACGCCATCCCGCACGAGATCGATACATGGAACACGGCTGGCGAGTCGCTCGTCTGGGTTACGATTCCACGCATGACGAATGGTGTCGAGTTCGCGATGTGGTACCGCTCCTCGAAGAACGGCTCCGTCGTCTGCGCCGACAACGCCTGGGAGGACTACACGGGCGTCTGGCACCTCGGCGAGGGCGGCGACGGCGTCCAGACCGTCGCCGATTCGACGACGAACGAGCTCGACGGCGTGACGCACGCCAACTCCAGCGCCCAGGCGGAGGGCCGCGTCGGCGGCTCGCGCCGGGTCTCGGACCGGGGCGGCGCCTCCGACGCCAACGGCCGCATCCTCGTGAGCCTCGGCGACTCGGCGTCGCCGAAGCGCGCCGCCGTGGACGCCCTCGCGGCGACCGGTTCGGACAAGACCTTCACGGCGTCGGCCTGGCTCCGTCCGCGCGGCGGCACCGACTACGCCTACCTGTTCAGCCGCAAGACGGACGACAAGTACGGCGCGTGGGGCGTCCAGTTCAACGTCAACAGCTCGGGCTGGTACAACCAGATGCGCGTGTATTCGGCCGGCACCGCGGACAACCAGTCCGCGGCGTTCGGCGTGACTTCCACCGCGAGCGGCGTCTGGCGCAAGATCGACATCGTCTGGACGAAGACGACCTACACGGTCTACTACGACGGCGGCGGCAGCGGAAAGAAATGGACCGGCTCGCTGAACTCCAGCAACGGCCAGGAGCCGCTCAACGGCTCGTCGGACCTCTCCTTCGGCGGCAACACGAGCTCGGGCTACGGTTCGCTCAACGGCGAGCTGGACGAAGTCCGCCTGCGCCGCGGCAGCATGGGCGACGACTGGGTGAAGGCCGACTACGACACGGTCGTCGATACGGCCTTCCTCTCCGGAGGCGAGGTTGTTGCGCTCCCCGAGACACCCCGTCCGATCGCGACGCTCGCGCTCTCCGATTCGGGCGCGAAATACGCGCAGTTCTCCGGCTCGATCGGCAACTGCGGCGGCGAGGCGGATGAATGCACCGCCTACGCGAAGGTCTGGGAGACGGCCGATGAGGAACCGGTCGCGTGGACGCTCCTCGCGGGCGGCCTCAAGGCGGGCGACGCCTTCTCGAAGGCGGTGACCGGCCTCGACCCCGAGACGGCCTACTCCTACAAGATCAAGGCCGTCAACAACCTGGAGACCCCGGTCGATTCCGAGATTGCCGAAGGCACCTTCACGACCGGCGGTACGGGCGCCGGCGGCACGGGCGGCGAGCGCTATCGCGTCGGCAACGACTACGTCCATGTCTTCGAGGTCGACCCCGAGACGGGCGCAAACGCGTTCGAGTTCACCCCGCCGTCCTACCTTTCCTCCGTCCAGGCGCTCGTCGTCGCGGGCGGCGGCCCCGGCGGCTACCGGCGCGGCGGCGGCGGCGGCGCGGGCGGCCTCGTCTATGACGCCGCGCTCGCCGTCTCCGGTGGCGCGACCTACGCGATCAACGTCGGCACGGGTGGCGTCGCTTCGGCCTCTGCGGACGTCTATGGCTCCAACGGCGGCGACTCCTCGATCGTCGGCACTGGCGTGAATGTGACCGCAACGGGCGGTGGCGCCGGCGGCAACGGCCCGTCGAACGGCTC
>OCTX012275996.1_pt1 | contig 52723 bp, 40 predicted proteins | sample 1539691 | NCBI WGS metagenome assembly OCTX01 (sample SAMN02144231, study PRJEB22623) | gut metagenome | biome: sheep rumen | host: Ovis aries | place: New Zealand
CATCTGCAGATACTCATGGAAGCCGATGCCGTCGGTGGTGCGGTAGCCCCAGTTCACGTTCCAGTGGCCGGGACGCTCCTCGATGGGGCCGATGGTACGTTCCCAGCGGAAGGCATTTTCCGGCGAGATCTGGCCCTCGACGAAGCAGCCGCCGGGGAAGCGCATGAACTTGGGGTGCATCTCGTAGAGCATCTGTGCCAGGTCGGGGCGCAGGCCGTTCTCGCGGTTCTTGAACGTCGGCGGGAAGAGGCTCACGACGTCTATCGTCAGCGTGCCCTTGCCGTCGAAGACGAGGGCGAACTGTGCCTTGGGGTCGTTACCGGTGGCGGTCAGCTCGGCGGTGTATTTAGTCCAGTTCTTACCGATGGAACCGTCTATTTTCGTTTCTGCATAAACGTTGCTTCCATCCTTATCGCAGAGGGTTGCCTTGACATTGCCCTTATACTTTCCTTTTGCCCAAAAACTGAGGCGGTAGGAGCGGCCCTGAACGGTGTTGATGCCCCAAAAGCCCTCGTTGACAAGGCAGACGGGCTGTGCCGCCGTGGCTTTGATGGTCAGCTCGAGGGCGTTCTGCTGGACGCTGTTCAGCAGGGGCGTCTTTTTCGACGGCTGAACGAGACGGGCGGTGAGCTGCGACGGGGTAGCAGCATAGGTTGACCAGGCCTGCATGTCGGCGGGGGCACCGTAGCGGGGGCCGTCCTCGAACGAGCGGTTGCGGATGAGCTCGGCGTAGAGGCCGCCGTCGGCGGCGTGGTTGATGTCTTCGAAGAAGATGCCGTAGTGGGTGGGGCTGATCTTCGGGCCGCGCTGGTTGGCGTCGATGTCGATGGTGACTTGGGCTGCGGCGGCGCCGCAGCACAGCCAACAGGCGGTTAGGAGGAGATGGGTCTTTTTCATTGTTATTGGGGTTTTAGAATTCTATTGCACGGAAGGAGTATGGGGGCAGGACGATGGCGGTGCCGGCCTGGCCCGTCTTGACGTCGAAGCTGCGGTCCTGGGGCTTGCCCTCGAAGCCCTCGGTGCGCGCCGTGGCGGGAATGTCGAGCCCGCTGACGCTGAGTGTCAGCGCGACGGGCAGCGCGTTGACCAGCTTGACGAAGGTCTTGCCGGTCTTCGAGTCGCGGACGACGCTGGCACCGAGCCTGTGCTTTAATTGTGAATTGTCAACTGTCAATTGTGAATTATCAATTGTCAATTGTGAATTGATATAGGTATCGCCGCCGTAGACCGAGAAGAGACGCTGCACGTGGTAGGCCGGCGTGGGGCGCACCTCGGTGTTCGAGAAGTAGATCATGTCGGGGTCCCAGTTGTGGTGGCCGTCCTTGCAGAGCAGGGGGGCGTACGAGGTCATCTCGACGATGTCGCCGTTGCGCTCGATGTCAGTCAGGTAGAGGGCCTCGGCCAGTGCCGTCTCCACGTTGGGTCGCTTCTCTCTGGTCGAGGCGGCCCACTCGCCGAGGTAGACCTTGGCGCTCTGGCGGTCGTAGTTGTCGTAGTAGTCGCGGTGGTGCATGAACCAGCCCGTCGATTCGTAGTAGTGCTCGTCGACCATATACTGCAGGTCGGGATTGCGGCGGGTAAAGTCCCAACCCTCCTGGTAGTCGGCACTCGGCGCATGGAAGGGGCCCACGGTGCCGCAGATCTTGATGTCGGGATAGCGTGCGCGGATGGCACGGGCAATCATCGTGTAGCGCTCCTCGAAAACCGTTCCGATGATGTCCTCGTTGCCTATACCTATATATTTAAGGTTAAAGGGCGCGGGATGACCGGCCTCGGCACGCTTGCGGGCCCACTCGCTGGTGGCGGGGTCGCCGTTGGCCCACTCTATGAGGTCGAGCAGTTCCTGGATGTAGGCCGGCATCTGGTCCATCGGAATGCCGCCCTGCTGTCCGCCGATGCCGCGGGCGTCGGCGACGGAGTTCTGGCAGGGCACGCCGGCGGCGAGCACCGGCAGCGGTTCGGCCCCGATATCCTCGCAGAACTGGAAGTACTCATAGAATCCCAGTCCGCGCGTCTGGTGGTAGTGCCAGATGTTGAAGTCGGGCTTGCGGTCCTGCAGCGGGCCGATGGTCTCGTTCCAGTGGTAGATGTTCTCCAGTCCCTGGCCGTGAGTCATGCAACCGCCGGGGAAGCGCACGAACTTCGGCTTCAGGTCGGCGATGGTCTGGGCCAGGTCGCGACGTAGTCCGTTCTTGCGGTTCATAAAGGTCTCCTGCGGGAAGAGCGAAATCATGTCGACGCCCACGTGGGCAGCCTTCAGCGGCACGATGGCCAGCCGGGCTTTGGCATTGCTACCCTTGGCGGTGAGCACGGTGGCATACTGCGTCCAAGCACCAGCCGCCGTCTTCAGTTTACTCTTGGCCAGCACAGTACCGTCCTCGCCGACGAGCTGAATCATAAAGTCCTGCTTCTGACCGCCGCCCAGCACGTACATCGAGAAGTCGTACTTCTTACCCTTCTCCACGGCGATGCCGTCCCAGCCCTCGTTCCAGAGGGTGTCTTTCGGCCATAACAGAGCGTAGTGCGGGTTGTTCTTGCTGAGCGGGTTCTCGGTGGCAATCTCTAAGGGACGCTGAGAGTGCCAGGCCGTCGTTGCGTTCCATTCGCGGCGGTCCTTGCTGCTATATTCGAAATCACGATTCTGAACGAGCTCAGCGTAGAGGCCGCCGTCGGCAGCATAGCTGATGTCCTCGAAGAAGATACCGATAAGGTTGGGGCTGATAGGCTTTTGCTTCGAGGGTTCGATGGTGAGGGTGGCTTTTATGGGCGATGTGGGCAATGTGGGGTTCTTGGCGTCGTCGTGCATGCGCTCAGCCGACAGGCGCCCATCGGCGGCCTGCTGCTTGAAGTGCTGTTCTATCGCGGCCCAGTCCTTCGGGGAAATCTCGAAGCTGTTACCCTCGTAGAGTTTGCCGCCGACGGTGGCCGTGTCGCGTATCCAGGCGTCGTCGCTGATTTCGCTGGCCCGGTCGGGGGTGAAGTCGCGGAAGTTTGGCGTGGCCGACGTCCAGCGCTTGCCCTGCGGCGATTTGTAATAGATATCGAACGTCCCGTCGGGATTGGGGAAGACGACCGGCTCAAGACATTTGGCGGTGGTCATGATGGGATAGTCCTGCGGCCGCCAGTTGACGAGGTCGCGACTGTAGGCAGCAGCGAAGAGCGGCGCACGGTCGTTGACCTGGAACACCAGGCGCCACGTGCCGTCGGCGGCGCGGCAGACCGAGGGGTGGTGCATGCGCTTCTCGGCGCCCCACGTGCCGTAGTCGCTGCCACAGAGCTGTCCGACGTCGCGCCACGAGCCGTTGCCGCCGACGGCGAGGTGCAGTCCGGCGCTCTGTCCGGGCGAATATATAAATACGGTACAAGAGTCTGTGGACTGAGCCGCAGCACCAATGGAACAGAGTGCCGCCAGGGCCATTGCCAGTAGTTTTTTGTTCATCGTTTTTCTTAGTTATTGCAAATCTGAGCGCAAAGTTACAAAAAAAACTCCATAAACGGTTGCCATTTCTCAATATTTTTGTATCTTTGCCCTCAGAAACCAAAAAACCAGAAGACTATGGGAAAGAAGAACGGAGGAAAACGACTGTCAAAGCGCGCCGTAGCCGAGGCCCTGCAGGGGCTGTTCACGGCAAGTCCTAACGAAACATTCTCGCTGAAGTACATCTTCCGAGCACTGAAGCTCACCACGCATCCGGCAAAGATGCTGGCCATCGACGCGCTCGACGAGATGTGCTGGGACGACTACCTGTCGAAGGTGAGCGACAACGAATACCGGCTGAACGAGAAGGGTCAGGTGCAGGAGGGCACCTTCCTGCGCAAGTCGAACGGCAAAAACACGTTCCTGCCCGACGGCGGCGGCACGCCCATCTTCGTCAGCGAGCGCAACTCGATGTTTGCCCTCAACGGCGACCGCGTGCGGGTGGCCCTGATGGCCCGCCGCCAGAAGCACATCAAGGAGGCGATGGTGACCGAGATACTGAGTCACAAGACCGACCAGGCCGTGGGCCGGCTGAAGGTCGAGAAGGACTTTGCCTTCCTCATCACCGAGGGCAACATCTTCGTACACGACATCCTGATACCGAAGAAGAAGCTCAAGGGCGGCAAGGACGGCGAGAAGGCCGTGGTGAAGATTACGCAGTGGCCGTCGAAGGAGTCGAAGAACATCGTCGGCGAGGTCATCGACGTGCTCGGCAAGGAGGGCGACAACGACGTCGAGATGCACGCCATCCTGGCCCAGTACGGCCTGCCCTACAAGTATCCGAAGCACGTCGAGGATGCCGCCATGAAGATAGAGCCGGGCATCACGCCCGAGGAGATAGCGCGCCGCGAGGACTTCCGCGACGTGTGGACCTGCACCATCGACCCGAAGGACGCCAAGGACTTCGACGATGCGCTATCGATCAGGAAGAAAGGGGCTTTATGGGAGGTCGGCGTCCACATTGCCGACGTCAGCCACTACGTCAAGGAGGGCAGCGTCATCGACAAGGAGGCACAGAAGCGTGCCACGAGCGTCTATCTCGTCGACCGCACCATCCCGATGCTGCCTGAGCGGCTCTGCAACTTCATCTGCTCGCTCCGCCCCGACGAGGAGAAGCTGTGCTACAGCGTCATCTTCGTCCTGGACAGCGAGGCCAACATCAAGTCGTGGCACCTGGCCCACACCGTCATCCGCAGCAACCGCCGCTACGCCTACGAGGAGGTGCAGCAGCTGCTCGAGGACAACGGCGTGGTGGACGGCACCGGACAGCCCGCCCCGCCGCCCACGAAGAAGAACCCCTACAAGGGCGAGTACGCCGCCGAGCTCATCACCCTCGACGCCCTGGCCAAGAAGCTGCGCGAGCGGCGCTTCAAGAACGGTGCCGTGAAGTTCGACCGCGAGGAGCTGCACTTCGACATCGACCAGGACGGCCACCCCACCCGCGCCTACTTCAAGGCGTCGAAGGATGCCAACAAGCTCATCGAGGAGTTCATGCTGCTGGCCAACCGCACCGTGGCCGAGAGCATCGGGGCCCCCAAAATAGTAAATGGTAAATCTGTAAATAGTAAATCCAAGAAGACCTTCGTCTACCGTGTCCACGACCAGCCCGACCCGCAGAAGCTGGAGTCGCTGCGCCAGGTCGTCGCACCCTTCGGCTACAAGCTGAAGACCAGCGGCACGAAGGGCGCCATCTCGCGCTCGCTGAATGCCCTGATGGACGAGGCCAGCGGCACGAAGGAGCAGAAGCTCATCGAGACGGTGGCCCTGCGCGCCATGATGAAGGCCAAGTACTCGACCCACAACATCGGGCACTACGGACTGGCCTTCGACTACTACACGCACTTCACCTCGCCCATACGCCGCTACCCCGACACGATGGTGCACCGCCTGCTGACCCGATACCAGAACGGCGGACGCTCGGCCAACCAGGACCACTACGAGGAACTGTGCGAGCACTCGAGCGACATGGAGCAGACGGCACAGAACGCCGAGCGCGACAGCATCAAGTACAAGATGGTGGAGTTCATGGGCGACAAGATCGGCGAGTGCTTCGACGGCCACATCTCGGGCATACAGTCGTACGGCATCTACGTCGAGATCGACGAAAACCACTGCGAAGGCCTCGTGCCCATGCACGACCTCCGTGGCGACTACTACGAGTTCGACGAGGCCCACTACTGTCTCATCGGCCGTCGCCACCATTCGAAGTACCAGCTGGGCGACCCCATCCGCATCAAGGTGGCACGGGCCAACCTGGAGAAGCGCCAGCTCGACTTCACCCTGGCCGACGACGAGTAAAAGACCAAAAAACAGCGCCGACATAGTGCTAATTCATATTTATTTCGTACCTTTGCACCCGCAAAACACTTAGACAATGGAAAGTATAAAAAGCCAATTCGCACGCAAGCTGATGGACATCAAGGCCATCAAGCTGCAGCCGCAGGAGCCATTCACGTGGGCCAGCGGATGGAAGTCACCCATCTATACCGACAACCGCAAGACGCTGGGATTCCCCAGCCTGCGCTCGTTTGTCAAGTTAGCACTCTGCCACACCATTCAGGAGCAGTTCCCCGAGGCTGAGGCCGTGGCCGGCGTGGCCACAGGCGCCATTGCACAGGGGGCACTGGTGGCCGACGAGCTGGGCCTGCCCTACTGCTACGTGCGCCCGAAGCCGAAGGACCACGGCATGGGCAACCAGGTGGAAGGCGAACTGCCCCAGGGGGCGAAGGTCGTCGTCGTCGAGGACCTCATCTCCACCGGTGGCTCCAGCCTGAAGGCCGTCGAGGCGCTGCGCCAGGCCGGCTTCGAGGTTGTCGGCATGGTGGCATCGTTCACCTACGGTTTCCCCGTGGCCGAGGAGGCCTTCCGCCAGGCCGGCGTCAGGCTCATCACCCTGAGCGACTACGAGGCCGTCGTCGAGGAGGCCGCCAAGACGGGCTACATCAAGGACGACGAGAAGGCCGTCCTGGCCGAGTGGCGCCAGTCGCCCTCGACGTGGAAGCAGTGATCAATCGAAAATAGTAAATTTAACAAATAGAAAATAAAGAAGGTGGGACTATTAGACACTGAGACGAAATTCGAGAGTAGCGTAAAGCAGGTGCCCTACTCACAAGAGGCGGTCTACCGCACACTGAGCGACCTGCGCAACTTGGAGCGGGTGCGCGACCGCATTCCCGGAGACAAGGTACAGAGCTTCACGTTCGACGCCGACAGCGTCAGCGCCCAGGCGCCCCTGATCGGCGAACTGACGCTGAACGTCGTTGAGCGCGACGAGCCGAAGTGCGTGAAGTTCGAGACGGCCCAGTCGCCCGTGCCCTTCAACGCCTGGGTCCAGGTGATGCCCGTCGACGAGACCACGAGCAAGCTGAAGGTGACCATCAAGGCCGAGTTGAACCCCTTCATCAAGGGCATGGTCAGCGGACCGCTGCAGACCGGCGTTGAGAAGATAGCCGAGGCTCTGGCCAATATTGAATATGTATAATAGGGGAGCTCGAATATGAAACTTTGGGAAAAGAACTTTGAGATCAATAAGGAGATAGAGCGGTTCACCGTGGGCCGCGACCGCGAGATGGACCTCTACCTGGCCAAGTACGACGTGCTCGGCTCGATGGCCCATATCACCATGCTCGAGTCGATAGGCCTGATAGGCAAGGACGAACTGCCCGTGCTGCTGCGCGAGCTGAAGGACATCTACAACCAGTGCGAGCGCGGCGAGTTTACCATCGAGGACGACGTCGAGGACGTACACTCGCAGGTGGAGCTGATGCTCACCCGACGCCTCGGCGACATGGGCAAGAAGATTCACTCCGGCCGCTCGCGCAACGACCAGGTGCTGGTCGACCTGAAACTCTTCACCCGCCACCAGCTGATGGACATTGCCGAGGAGACGAAGACACTCTTCGACGAACTGCTGCAGAAGTCAGAGCAGTACAAGGACGTGCTCATGCCGGGCTACACCCACCTGCAGGTGGCCATGCCCTCGAGCTTCGGACTGTGGTTCGGCGCCTACGCCGAGAGCCTCTGCGACGACATGCTGATGCTGCAGGCCGCCTACCGCATGACCAACCGCAACCCCCTCGGCTCGGCCGCCGGCTATGGCTCCAGCTTCCCCCTGAACCGACAGATGACCACCGACCTGCTGGGCTTCGACACGATGGACTACAACGTGGTCTACGCCCAGATGGGGCGCGGCAAGATGGAGCTGGGCGTCAGCTTCGCCATCGCCGCCATCGCCGGCACACTCTCGAAGCTGGCCATGGACGCCTGCCTGTTCAACTCGCAGAACTTCCAGTTCGTCCGTCTGCCGAAGGAGTGTACCACCGGCTCGTCGATCATGCCGCACAAGAAGAACCCCGACGTCTTCGAGCTCATCCGCGCCAAGTCGAACAAGCTGCAGGCCCTGCCCCAGCAGATCACGCTCATCAAGAACAACCTGCCCGTGGGCTACTTCCGCGACCTGCAGATCATCAAGGAGGTATTCCTGCCGGCCTTCGATGAGCTGAAGGACTGCCTGCAGATGACGGCCTACATCATCAATAAGATTGAGGTGAACAAGCACATTCTCGACAACCCGATGTACGACCCGATGTTCTCGGTCGAGGAGGTGAACCGTCTGGCCGCCGAGGGCATGCCCTTCCGCGACGCTTACAAGAAGGTGGGCCTCGACATCGAGGCGGGCCGCTTCGCACCCGACAAGCGGATTCACCACACCCACGAGGGCAGCATCGGCAACCTCTGCAACGACCGCATAGCTGAGCTGATGAACAGTGTACTCGAAGGTTTTGCCTTCGAGCGCGTCAGCCAAGCCGAGCATGCTTTGCTGACATAAGAACTGGGTTTAGACATAATAACATAAGAACTGGGTTTGGACATAATAACATAAGAACATATTATTTTATAATAACAATAGGAACATTTAAAAAATAGGACTGAAGATTATGAGGATAGGAAAATTGTGGAGCACGAGAACGGAAAGAGAGACCATAAAGACCAAAGGGCACAAAAATATGTCCTTATGTTATTATGTCAAAAACATGTTTTTATGTTATTATGTCCAAAACATGTCCCTATGTTACTATGTCAAAAACATGTCCCTATGTTACTATGTCAAAAACATGAAAGTTCTTGTGTCTTTGATGGTGCTCCTGTCAGTAGCCTGCGATACTGCCGAGAACAGCATCTACCAGGGGCACGCCTGCTACTTCATCTTCGACACGACGCTCCACCCCGTCCCCTGTCAGCTGACGTCCGACTTAAGCAATCCGGGACACTTCAACATCATCACCACACGGGTGAAGAACGGCTTGCGCCACATCACGACCGAGCGTAACTTCGACAAGGCCCAGACGGACATCATTCTGATCAGCGAGAAGGAGAAAAACACCCGCTGCGTGCTCGGCGCCGGCAATGCCATCATCATCGGCCGCAGCAGCTACACGGGCTTGTTCGTCTGCTACGATGGCCAGTGCGCCAACTGTCTCGAAGAGTTCGGCGGCACAAGCTACCCCCTGTCGTGGAGCGACAACGGCCAGCAGCTGAAGTGCGCCCGTTGCAAGCGTAGCTACGATGCCAGCAACGGTGTCGTGGCGCAGGGCGAGGGCGGCCGTCAGCTCTACCAGTACAACGTCGCCTTCGACGGTGCCATCCTGCGCGCGTGGAACTAATCTTCCACGCATACACTCGTATTCCGGCTTATCATCACTATTTTCCTGCACTTCCTGCACTGACCGCTGACTGTCAGCGTGTTACAGTGCCCTCCACGCCTTTTTTCCTGCACCGAACAGGGCAAAAACCTGCACTGGCAGCACAGAAACGCCGCTTTTAACGTTTCTTAACCTGACAGTCACACTTTTTTCGCGGCCTGACCATCGGATTTTCCGGCCAGGAAAAATTGGTTTTCATGGCCGGAAAAAATCATGAAGCGGCGGGTTTTCGGCAAAAGGTGGCGGGTTTTCGGAAAAAGGTGGCGGGTTTGAAACGATACAGGCCCCTCCCCTGGCCTATTCTTTGGCACGGAAAAACGCGGAAAACACTGTTTTTAGAGCCGCCGACAATTCGTTTAATTCGTATAATTCGTAGTACGGAATGGCGAATAGCCCGTGTTACTCCGTGTTTTTCCGTGCCAAAAATAAGGCTAAAGATGACGCCAAGGATGACGCCAAGGATGACGCCAAACATAGCGCAAAGGGGGTGCAGGATTCAGTGCAGGATTCAGTGCAGGAATTGGGCCCTGACGGCGGCTGTAACCGTCTTACTGTCAACGGTCAGTGCAGGAAGTGCAGGAAAAAGGAAACTTTCAGCCAGATTATTTTGGCCATTACAAGATATTTTCGTATATTTGCACACAAGTTTGGCATGTCAACAACAAAAGATACCGTTATGAAGAGAATACTGAACCTACTGATCACGCTGGCAGCAGTGACGACGGCCATGGCCGCCACCGTAAACCGCCAGCAGGCTCGCCAGCAGGCAGCCCAGTTCCTACAGCAGCGCGGAGCGCAGCTTGGCAGTGACCCTACGACCGTCAACGGCCGCCGCGTGCAGGCCGCTGACCAGTCGCTCTACGTGTTTAACGCCGAGGGCGGCCGCGGTTTCGTCGTCGTCGCCGGCGACGACCGCACCGACGCCATCCTGGGCTACACCATCGAGGGCAGCTACGACGAGGCCGACATGCCGCCCGCCTTCATGGAGTGGCTGACTCAGATGGAGGCCGAGATCAAGGCTCTGGGCGACGACGTGGCCGAGGCGCGCAGCAATGCGCCGAAAGCGTCGGCCCCACAGGTGCCCATCCACGCCGCCATAGCACCGCTGATACAGACGACGTGGAACCAAGGCAACTACAACAACACGCAAAACACCGACGGCATCTACAACATCCGTCTGCCGAAGGTGGGCGAGCGCTACCCCTGCACAGGCTGCGTGGCCGTCTGCGGCGCTCAGATCATGTACTACTACCGCTGGCCGCAGGGGCCGACGGCCGAGGTGCCGGGCTACTCCGCCAGTTCGTCCGCAAACACGTCGGCAGCACTGCCCGCCACGACGTTCCAGTGGGACAAGATGAAGACCAGCTACAGCAGCAGCGATGCCTACTCTGATGCGGCCTACGCCGTGGCCGACCTGCTGCTCTACGCCGGCTATGCCGCCAATATGAAGTATGGCGTCAGCGGTTCGTCAGCCAGTCAGGTGACGCTCGTCGGGGGCATGGTCGACTACTTCGGCTACGACCCCAACTGGAAGTCGGTCAGTCGGGCTAACTATTCCGTTGCCGCCTGGGACGAGATGATCTACAACGAGCTGGCCAGCGGCCGACCCGTCATCTACGACGGTGCAAGCTCGGCTGACGGCAGCGGCGGCCACGCCTTCATCTGCGACGGCTACGACGGCGAGGGACTCTACCACTTCAACTGGGGCTGGGGCGGCTCGCGCAACGGCTACTTCAAGCTGTCGGCCACTAATCCCGACGGCGCCAACGACTTCCCCGGCTACGTCTTCGGCAACAGTGCCATCATCGGTATTCAGCCTGCCACGGGCGTCGTGCCCACCGACCCCAACGCCGACGACGAGTGGGAGACGGTGACCATCGACGGCTTGGTGGCTACGGCACGTAACGCCACACTTGACGGTCTGACCATCACCACGGGTCTGCAGAACGGCAACGACGGCGAGTACGGCTTCGGGCTGGGACTGGCTGAACTCAACGACGACGGCACGCTGAACGTGATAGACAAAAGTAACGAGCATTACAAGAACGGGAGTTTATCCTCAGGGTGGTTCTACTCAGGCCTGACTTTTAATCTCGCTGAACTGGACTTGCCCGAAGGCAAGCACCGGCTGGTGCCCGTCAGCCTGCTCAACGGCGAGGAGGAGTGGAAGCGCTGCCACCCCGCCGACCTCTGGTTCGAGGTCAACGTCAGTGGCGGCGAGATGACAGCGGTGAAGCACCCCGTAGCAGACCTGCAGATCAGCCAGTTCGAGATGGTGTCGGGCGGCGTGCCTGGCAAATCGCAGAGCGTGCTCGTCAGAGTGACCAACAATGGCGACAACATCGAGAAGACCTATTACATCTATGTAGACGGAGAATGGCCACGAAGGTCGAGCAGCGTGAAGACGCTGAAGATTGCCTCGGGCAACATCAAGGAGTTCACCCTCTCGGCAGGTAACCTGTCCGCGGGCACACACACGCTGACCCTGCACGACGGCTATAACGGCCCCGTGGTAGCCGAGACGACGGTCGACATCAAGATCGACCTCGCGGCTACGGCCTTCAACATCGGAGGCGACCTGAAGTTCGCCGGTTCGACACTGCCCGTAGACGTCACCGTAGAGAGCCATGCCGGCGACTACACCGAGCCGCTCTATTTCTTTGCCAGCACGAGCAGCTCGAAGGGCAGCCCCGCCTACATCGCCGGTACGGGCATTCCCGGCGGCGGCAGCGAGGACGTGCGCTTCTACTTCACGCCTACCTCGGGCGGCACGTGGAACTTCTGGGTAGCCACCGACCAAAGCGGCAGCAAAGTTATCGGTACGGGCTCGGCTGTCATCGAGGAGGCTCCGACGGGGACGGTGACAATAGAAAAGGTAAGCAGCAGCTGGACGGCTCTGCCCAATGGTCAGGCAGAATACGTAGTAACTTATAAGAACACCAGTGAGACGACCTACTACAAGGACATACGCATTTACCTGTATCGTAAGCCTGCGTCAGGCACATCTTGGTCTTATCACGGAGTCGACACCTCTGACCCCATCGTTTTGGAGCCGGAACAGGAAATCACGCTCACGTTCAACTATACGGAACTGGAGGATGGCACGACATACGGGATATACCCACAGTACTACCCGACATACACCAGCACCAAGTACACTAATCTGTATCAATATGCAAACACAGAAGTGTACACCTACACCGCCCCGGCCGTGGAGCCTGATCCCGACCCCATCCCCGGCGACACCAACGGCAACGGCGGACTTGACACCGACGACGTGACGGCGCTGGTCAGTTATCTGACGGGACAGACGACGGAGGAGCCGGCCAATGCCGACATCAACGGCGACGGCGTGGTGAACATCGCCGACCTGACAGCGCTCATCAAAGCGCTGGTGGAGAAGGGCGAGCAGTAAAAGCGCTGCGCGGTACACGTCTCCTTATAACGAACATGATTGATTGTGTAACTTTGCACCCATGCAAATACCACCGATATTAGAAGTTGGCGGCGTACTGCTCTCGTCGGACTTGCTGACGGAGCGCTTCTGCTGCGACTACGAGAAGTGCCACGGCGCCTGCTGCATAGAGGGCGACGCCGGGGCACCAGTGACTATTGACGAGATAGCGGGCATAGAGGAGGCGCTGGACGACGTCTGGGCGAACCTGTCGGCCTCGGCTCAGAGCGTCATCGACCACCAGGGCGTGGCCTATACCGACCAGGAGGGCGACCTCGTGACGAGCATCGTCAACGGGAAGGACTGCGTCTTCACCTGCTACGACGGCGACTGTTGCCTGTGCGCCCTGGAGCGGGCCTACCGCAACGGGCAGACCCGCTTCTGCAAGCCCGTCAGCTGTGCGCTCTACCCCATCCGCGAGAAGCGTTTTTCCGACGGGACGGTAGCCCTGAACTACCACCGCTGGAAAATCTGTGCCGACGCCGTAAAGAAAGGGCAGGCGCTCGACCTGCCGGTCTACCGGTTTCTGAAGGAGCCCCTCGTCCGCCGTTTCGGCGAGGCGTGGTACGCGGAGCTGTGCGCCGTGGCCGACGCGCTGCGCGAGCAGGGCTACTCGCTATAGCTTTCCGCGACGATACTCCGTCGGGCTGAGCCCCACGTGCTCCTTGAAGAACTTACCAAGGAACGACTGGTTGGGGAAGTTCATCTCGTCGGTAATCTGCTTGATGCTCTTCGTCGAGTTCTTCAGCATGAGGCGCAGTTCGAGGACCACGTAGTTGTCGATCCACTCGTTCGGCGTGCGCTGGCTGACCTTCTTGATCGTCTCCGACAGGTACTTCGGCGTGATGTCTATCTGCTCGGCATACCAGCCGACGCGGCGCTCGCGGCGGAAGTTGCTCTCGACGAGCTTGATGAACTGGTTGAAGATGTTCTCGGCCCGCTTGTTCGACGGCGTGGGCACTTCGAGTGCGCGGTAGATGAGGTTGCTCATCTCGTAGAACATGGCCAGCAGCAAGGCTCTGACGAGCGGCTTGCGGAAGCGGTTGCGGGTGTCGCTGATGCGGTTCTTGACGGCGTAGTAGTAGTTGCTGAAGACCTCACGCTCGTTACTCGACAGCTTGATGACGGGATTGGAGCGTGCAAAGAGGAAGGCGGCCGAGAGTTCGCTGATGTCGCGGACGGTCTGCTGAAAGAAGTCGGGCGACATCAGGATGGCCATGCCCTCGACGTCGGGCGACGCCGAATAATTGTTGACCACGTGGCGCTCGGAGACGACGAGCATGTCGCCGGCCGTGACGACGGTCTTCTGCGTGTCGAGCGTGTATTGCAGCGAACCTTTGGTACAGAGCACGATGAGCAGGAAATTCATGCGTCGTGCGTCGGTGGGCACCGGCATCTCGGCAATGTTGTCGCCCACGACAATCTCGTTGTCGATGTTCTTCATGCCTTTCCACTTAGCGGCAAGGGCAATGTTCGTCTCCTCAATCATTTGTTTCATAGCTGTGAATTGTTTTTGTCTGGCCAGCCTTGAGCCTCAGCGTCTGCTGTCTGCCATTCACGAGCAGGCTGACGCGCCCAGCGGCCTTGGCCTTAATAGTGTATTGAGTTATTTTTCCGTTTTTCCATGAGTAGTCGAGCTCGTAGCCGCCACGGGCGCAGAGCCCGCTGACGCTGCCGTCGGCCCATTGCTCGGGGCAGGCGGGCAGCAGTTCAATCATTCCCTGATGGCTCTGCAACAGCATCTCGCAGACGCCGGCCGTGCCGCCGAAGTTGCCGTCGATCTGGAAGGGCGGATGGGCATCCATCAGGTTCGGGTAGGTGCCGCCGCTGTTGTAGTTGGTGCCGCCGTTGGGCGAGATGTAGGTCAGCAGCTTCTGGTAGATGTGGTAGGCTTCCTTGCCCTTGCCAAGGCGTGCCCAGAGGTTGATGCGCCAGCCCGTTGACCAGCCGGTGCTCTGGTCGCCCTTCTGGATGAGCGTCTGCTCGGCGGCCTTCAGCAGGGCGGGGTCGGTCAGGTGGCTGCCGGGATAGAGGCCGATGAGGTGGCTCTGGTGACGGTGGTGCGGGTCGTAGTCGCGCCAGTCGTGGTACCACTCGTTCAGGTCGCCCTCCTTGCCGACGGTGTAGGGGTGCAGGCGGGCGAGGGCCTGCTCGTAGGGGGCGGTGGCACCGCCACCGCACAGCCGACTGGCGGCGATGACGTTCTGTAGCAGCTCGCGGATGATGGCCAGGTCGGCGGTGGCGCCGTAGCAGGTCATGCCGTGGTAGCCCGCGTCGGTGACGTACTCGTTCTCGGGCGACGTCGAGGGTGCCGTGATGAGTTCACCGTCGTGCTCGACGAGCCAGTCGAGACAGAAGTCGGCGGCGCCCTTCATCAGCGGCAGAGCCACCTGGCGCAGGTACTGCCGGTCTTGGGTGAAGAGGTAACGCTCCCACAGCGTGTTGACCAGCCAGGCTCCGCCCATATTCCAGTTGGCCCACTCGGGCTTCTCGTTCTTCTCGCCCACGGGGTTGGTCATAGCCCACAGGTCGCTGTTGTGCGAGGCGCACCAGCCGCGGCTGATGCCGTAGTAGTTGCAGGCGGTATGCCGGCCGTTCTCCGCCAGGGCGCCGACGAAGCCGTCGAGCGGGGCGGCCATCTCGGCAAGGTTGGCCGTGAAGGCGGGCCAGTAGTTCTCCTCGAGGTTGATGTTCATGGTGTAGTTGCCGCGCCAGGGCGACCAGAGGTGTGGCGTCCAGAGGCCCTGCAGGTTGGCAGGCACGCCGGGGGTGCGGCTGCTGCTGATGAGCAGGTAGCGGCCATACTGGAAGTAAAGCGTCTCGAGGTAGCGGTCGTCGGCCGGCTTGCCCGTGGGATAGGCCTCCAGCAGGCGGTCTGTCGGGCCGTCGTAACCGGACGGCGCCCCCAGCTGGAGCTTCACGCGGTCGTAGTAGCGGCGGTAGTCGGCCGTGTGGCGGGCGCGCAGCTCGTCGAAGCTGAGGTTCTGGACGTGCCACATGTCGTTGGCCGCCTGGCCCAGGTAGTCGGCACCGGCACTGACGGGATGGCGGTCGAAGCCGTTGAAGCTGGTGGCATTTATTATATATAAGGTGGCCTCGGTGGCGCCGCTGATGACGAGCGACGAGTCGGCGGCGGCCACCTGGCCGTCGGTCTTCACGCGGAGCATCGTACAGAAGTGTATCGTCTCGCGCTCGTCGCCGGTGGCATGGCCGGTCATCGTCAGCTGCAGCAGACTGGGCTTCACCTTGTGGGGCACCTGCGACGTGAGCGCTATGCGGCAGTTGATGTCGCCACGCAGGCGGATGGCAATGACGCGGTCAGGGCTGGAGGCGAAGTACTCGCGGGTGACGGCAGAAGCGCCGCGCCGGTAGCTGTCGGTGACCACCGACGAGTCGAGGCTCAGGCTCCGTCGGTAGCCGTCCACCGCGCCCAGGCCGAGGTCCTTGATATGCAGGGTGCCCAAGGGCTGGAAGAACTGCGAGTTAGGCCCCTGGACGTTGAGCTGCAGGGAGTCGGCCTTGCGGTAGTCCTCGGCAAAGAGCGCCTCGCGGATCTTGGGAATCCAGCGGTGGGCGTCGGCATCGAGGTTGCGGTCTACGGGCTTGCCCGTCCAGAAGGTGATGTCGTTCAGGTAGATGATGTTATCGTCGGTACCACCATAGACGAGAGCCCCCAGCCGGCCGTTGCCGATGGGCAGCGACTCCTCGAAACAGTCGGCCGGCCTGTCGTAGCGCAGCACCATGGGCGGCTGTTGGGCGGCCCAGAGGCTGTCAGCGACGGCCAAAAGTGCAAAAATCAGGTATTTTCTCATACTTTTTAGGTTTCTGCTTGCAAAGATACAAATAATTTTGTATATTTGCGCCAAATAAACATTAAATAACGTATCAATGCAGCCTATCAAGACTTTGAACGACATGATTGTCTTCCTGCAAGAGCGGGGAGACCGCAAGCGCGTGGCCGTGGTGTGCCCTAACGATGCATCGACACGCTACGCCGTAGAGAAAGGTAAGGAGATGGGGTTCATCGAGCCCATCTACGTCGACGGCGACGACAAGGACGAGTGCGCCCGCCGCGCCGTTGGCATGGTGCGCAGCGGCGAGGCTGACATCCTGATGAAGGGCCTGGTCAGCAGCGACATCGTGCTGCGCGCCATCCTGAACAAGGAGACGGGCATACTGCGCCCCGGCCACGTGCTGACGCACATCGCCATGGCCGAGATTCCCAAGTACGAGAAGCTGCTGTTCTTCACCGATGCCGCCGTCATTCCCGTGCCGACGAAGGAGCAGCGCCGCCAGCAGATTCACTACGTGAACTACGTCTGCCACGCACTGGGCATCGAGGAGCCGCGCATCTCGCTCATACACTGCGCCGAGAAGGTGAGCCAGAAGACATTCCCCTACACGCAGGACTACCTGGACATCATCGCCCTGGCACAGAGCGGATACTTCGGGCGCTGCATCATCGACGGGCCGCTCGACCTGAAGACGTCGCTCGACTCGGTCAGCCTGCGCGAGAAGGGCATCCACTCGCCCATCAACGGCGAGGCCGACGCACTCATCTTCCCCGACATCGTGGCGGGCAACGTCTTCTACAAGACGCTGACCCTCTTTGCATACACCAAGACGGCGGGCGTGCTGCAGGGCACGAAGAAGCCCGTCGTGATGCCCTCGCGCAGTGACAGCCCCGAGGCTAAGTACTACTCACTGGCCCTTGCCGCTATATGAAGATTCTCGTCATCAACCCCGGCTCGACATCGACCAAGATTGCCGTCTACGAAGACGAGAAGCCGCTGCTGCTGCGCAACATCGTACACTCGGCCGACGAACTGGCACAGTACGACGACGTCATCGACCAGCAGGACTTCCGCCGCCAGCTGGTGCTCGACGAACTGCAGTCGGACCACATTCCGCTGACGTTCGACGCCGTCATCGGCCGCGGCGGACTGGTAAAGCCGTTAGAGGGCGGCGTCTATGAGATTAACAGCCTGATGCTGCAGGACACGCTCAGCGGGATTGCCCTGCACAACCACGCCTGCAACCTGGGCTGCCTGATAGCCCACGAGATAGCCAGCAAGATCAGCGGCTGTCGCTCGTTCATCGCCGACCCGGGCGTGGTCGACGAGCTGTGCGACTACGCCCGCATCAGCGGGTCGCCACTGATGAACCGCATCTGCATCTGGCACGCCCTGAACCAGCGCGCCATTGCACGCCGCTACGCGGCAGAGATAGGCCGCGAGTATGAAGACCTGAACCTCATCGTCTGCCACATGGGCGGTGGCATCAGCGTGGCGGCCCACGACCACGGGCGCGCCATCGACGCCAACAACGCCCTCGACGGCGAGGGGCCCTTCTCGCCCGAGCGTGCCGGCAGCCTGCCTGCCTCCGACCTGATACGCCTCTGCTTCAGCGGCAAGTACAACGAGAAGCAGCTGCTGAAACGCATTGCCGGCAAGGCGGGACTGAACGCACACCTGGGCACCAACAACGTGAAGGAAATCATTCAGCGCATCGAGGACTACGGCGACTCACACGCCGAACTCATTCTCGACGCGATGATCTACCACGTGGCAAAGGCCATCGCCGCCGAGGGCGCCGTTCTCTGCGGCCAGGTGGACGCCATCCTGCTGACGGGCGGACTGGCCCGCTCGGAGTACATCGTCGGCCGGCTGCGCCGCCGCATAGAATTCCTGGCGCCCGTCCACTGCTTCCCCGGCGAGGACGAGATGGAGGCGCTGGCCCTCAACGCCCTCGACGTGCTGCGCGGCAAGCGCAAGGCAAAGATTTATCAATAATCATTATAACACGAAAAGTATGAAGACATTTATGAACGTCGGCGACATCGGGCCACTGGAGAAAGCCCTCGCCGAAGCACAGGAGATTAAAAACGACCGTTTCAAGTATCAGCACTTGGGCAAGAACAAGACGCTGATGATGATATTCTTCAACAACTCGCTGCGCACGCGCCTCTCTACCCAGAAGGCGGCCATGAACTTAGGCATGAACGTCATCGTGCTCGACGTCAACGCCGGAGCCTGGAAACTCGAGACCGAGCGCGGCGTCATCATGGACGGCGACAAGTCGGAACACCTGCTGGAGGCCATACCCGTCATGGGCTGCTACTGCGACATCATCGGCGTGCGCTCCTTCGCCGGACTGACCGACCGCGAGTACGACTACGCCGAGACCGTGGTCAACCAGTTCATACGCTACTCCGGACGCCCCGTCTTCGCCATGGAGACCGCCACCGTCCACCCCCTGCAGGCCTTCGCCGACCTCATCACCATCCGCGAGTACAAAACGACTAACCGCCCCAAGGTGGTGCTCACCTGGGCACCCCACTGCCGCGCCCTGCCCCAGGCCGTGCCCAACTCGTTCGCACAGTGGATGCTGGCAGCCGACGTCGACTTCGTCGTCACTCACCCCGAGGGCTACGAGCTCGACCCGAAGTACGTGGCCGGAGCCCGCGTGGAGTACGACCAGCGCCGCGCCTTCGAGGGCGCCGACTTCATCTACGCCAAGAACTGGTCGAACCCGGGCGTCAGCAATCCTGCCGACTACGGCAAGATTACCTGTAAGGACATGTCGTGGACGGTTGACACCGAGCACATGTCGTGGACGAACAACGGTAAGTTCATGCACTGTCTGCCCGTGCGCCGCGGACTGATCGTCACCGACGACGTTATCGAGAGCCCCAACAGCATCGTCATTCCCGAGGCGGCCAACCGCGAGATTTCGTGCTCAGTAGTCCTGAAACGAATGTTACAGGCGCTGTAAGCGCCAATTGAGAATTGAGAATTCTGAATTCTGAATTATAAATTATGAATTAAAGATGGTATCTTTCGGATGCGACTATAACAACGGCGCCTGTCAAGAGGTGCTCGACAACCTGATACGCTACAACTCGTCGAAGCCCGTGCCCTACGGCTTCGACGAGTTCTCTGAGCGTGCCAAACAGAAAATCCGCGAGGCCTGCGGACTGCCCGACGCACAGATATTCTTCCTTACCGGCGGCACACAGACCAACGCCACCACCATCGACTCAATGCTCTACCAGTACGAGGGCGTCATCTGCGTCGGCTCGGGCCACATCAACGTCCACGAGGCCGGCGCCGTGGAGTTCACCGAGCATAAGATCATCACCCTGCCCGACAACAAAGGCAAGATGGAGGCACGGACGCTCGACAACTACTTAGACGACTTCATGCACGACGGCAACAAGGACCACGCCGTTCACCCGGGACTGGTCTACATCACCTTCCCTACCGAGCTGGGCACGCTCTATTCGGCCAGCGAGCTGGATAGTATATATAAGGTGTGCCAGCGCTATGACCTGCCGCTCTACATCGACGGGGCACGACTCGGCTACGGACTCATGGCTGAGGGCAACGACGTCACGCTGCCCTACCTGGCCCGCCACTGCGACGTGTTCTACATCGGCGGGACGAAGATCGGCGCCCTCTGCGGCGAGGCCGTGGTCTTCAGCGGGCGCAGGGCCCACAAGCACTTCTTCTCCATACAGAAGCAGCACGGCGCCGTCATTGCCAAGGGCGCGCTCATCGGCCTGCAGTTCGACGCCCTCTTCACCGACGACCTCTACTTCCGACTCTCGCGCCACGCCATCGACATGGCCATGCAGCTGAAGCGGCTGTTCAGCGAAAAGGGCTATGAGTTCTACATCGACTCGCCCACCAACCAGCAGTTCCTCGTCATGAGCAACGAGGCGGTGGACCGTCTGAGCCAGCGGGTGGAGTTCACCCACTTTGGCCAGACCGACCACCACCATACCATCTGCCGCTTCGTCACCAGCTGGGCGACGACGCAGGCCGAGATCGATGAGCTCGCCCGCTGTCTGGACTGACGCGCAGCGACGCCCCGGTTAAAAATCTTCGGGCAAACCCAGCTGCTTCTTCAGCTGTTTGCCCCACTCTTCATCGTCCAGCACTGCCTTGCCATTCACAGTGGCCTTGGCTACCTCTTCGAACTCGTTCATCAGTTTCTCGAAGGGTTCATACTCCGTTTGCAGACCCTTCATCTCCTCCATGACCTCAGCAATCTTATCGGGCTCCTTCTCCATCTTCTCAACCATACCGCTAATCTTCAGCAGCATTGGTTTCAGGACGACCATCATGTCCTTCGTCGCCGCTTTCCACTGGTCAACGCTCCAGTTGGCACCCTCGGCCTTGGCCTTGGCCACGATGTCAGCCGCACTGGTCTGTTGGGGTTGTTGGGCTTCTACTTGCTCGGCTGCCGGCTGTTCAGCGGCGGCGGGAGCCTCACTCTTCTGCTTGCACGATGCCATGCCCACAGCTACGGCAACGGCAACGACTACTGCTAATAATTGTCTTTTCATACTGTCTATGTTTTAGGTTTGGGTTGCAAATATAGTAAATAAATCAGTTGCCCCCTACGTTTGTTAAGGATTATTAACCATCCACGCTCCGCCCAAGAAAACATTTTACCGACATTTTTACAACTCGTCTATTCGCCGGAAAGCCCGATGTACAGGGCGTTTCCGGCGTTTTCTCTGACATTTTGGCTTATTTTCTCGAAAAACTCCTATAACTATTATAATCTAAAACTTTTTTTCCAGGAAATATCGTCAAAATGTAACGAAATAGTGTGTAAGCGATTGATTGCAAGCTATTTACGGCAATTACTAAAGCCTCAAAAATGTCATTATTTTGTAGGTAACACGCAAACGACCCGAAGGGCGCCCTACTTCAGCCAGGCAGGAACCAAACCGCTACCCGCCGGGTTCAGCCCGTCTACCCGCCGGGTTCAGCCTCTCTACCCGCCGGGTTCAACCTCTCTACCCGCCGGGTTCAACTGAGGGTCTGCCACCCTCTGTGAGCACAAGAATGCAAGGTTCTACCGATGCTGCAGCGAAAATGAGTGCCTAATCAAAGTTTTCGCGAGGAAAATTTGGGAATACGGAAAAAAAACGTAACTTTGCAGTCAAAACATCAAAGCAACACGACTATGGGAAAATACCTTGACCCGAAAGCCGACCTGACTTTCAAACTGATATTTGAGCACGAGGAACTGCTGATTAGCCTGCTCAACGCTCTGCTGCCCCTTGATGAGGGCAAGCAGATAGAGCACGTGGAGTACCTGCCGACAGAGTTGGTGCCCGAGAACCCTGCCAAGAAGAACAGCGTGGTGGACGTGCGCTGCCGCGAGACAGGCGGACGGCATTTCATTGTAGAGATGCAGCTGAACTGGAACAACGAGTTCCGCCACCGCGTCATTCTCAATGCCGCCAAGGCCGTGGTGAAACAACTGAAACCCGGCGAAGAGTACAAGCTGGTACAGCCGGTCTATTCGCTGAACCTTATCAATGACACGGGGTTCGAGTCAGGCCCCGATGAATTCTACCACGACTACGCGATAGTGGACGTGGCCCATAACGACCGCATCATCGAAGGACTGCGCTTCGTGTTCATCGAACTGCCAAAATTTAAGCCCAAGACCATCGCCGAGAAGAAGATGGCCGTGCTGTGGCTTCGTTTCCTGACGGAGATAAATTCTGCCACAGAGGAGGCCCCCGCCGAACTGCTGGAGAACCCCGAGACGGCCAAGGCGCTCAAACTCTTGGAGAAGTCGGCCTACAATGAGGGCCAGTTGGAAGCCTACGACCGCTTCTGGGATGCCGTTTACCGAGAGCGCGTATTCTACGAAGACGGCTATAAGAGAGGACAAGCGGCTGGCTGGGCCGATGGTCGGGCAGCTGGCATGGCAGCTGGCCGGGCGGCTGGCATGGCAGCTGGCTTGGAAGAAGGCATGGAGAAAGGGGCCGATAAGGCCAACCGCGACAATGCGCAGAAGATGAAAGCCAAAGGCTTCGCCGCTGAAGACATTGCTGAGGTTACCGGCCTCACTATTGAAGTCATCAATAGCCTATAAGCACAGGAAAAGGCGTCAAGACCTGCACTTCCTTCATTGATAATACAGAAAAAGGCCAGGCTCACGGATGGAGCCTGGCCTTGATTGTTAGTGGCACTCAGCGTTATGCCTGAGCGGCCTCCTCTTCGCGGATGGTCTTACCCATGGTGAGGTAGGCAACCGGAGCAGCGATGAAGAGCGACGAGAGCGTACCGAAGATGACACCGAGAATCATGGCGAACGAGAAGCTGCGGATTGAATCACCACCGAGGATGAAGATACAGAGCAGCACGATGAGCGTCGTCACTGAGGTGTTGATGGTACGGGCCAGGGTCTGGTTCAGCGAGTCGTTGAACAGCGTCTGGCGGTCGCGCTTGCCGTAGAGCTGGATATTCTCACGGACACGGTCGAAGACCACCACCTTATCGTTAATAGAGTAACCGATCACGGTCAGGATAGCACCGATAAACGTCTGGTCGATCTCGAGCGACATGGGCACCCAGCCCCACAGCACGCTGTAGAAGCCGATGACCACGAGGGCATCGAAGAACAGTGCAACGGTGGAACCCACCGAGAAGGCGACGTTGCGGAAACGGATGAGGATGTAGATGAAGATGGCGATCAGGGCGATGATGACCGAGATGATGGCACCATGCGTGATGTCCTTAGCCACCGACGGTCCGACCTTTGCCGACGAGATGATGGAGCCACCCTCGCGGATGTCGGGGTTCTTGAACGACGAGACGTCGGCCTGGTTCACCAGTCCAGCCTTTCTCAGTGCGTTGTAGAGAATGGTCTCGGCCTTGTCGTCAACCTCGGGGTTGTTCGACTCGATGTCCCAGTTGGTAGAGATACGTACGGTCTTACCGTCGGTACCGAGGGCGATGACGCTGGTGTTGGCTTCCTGGTTGGCCTTCTCGCCGATGGTGTTGACGAAGGCTCCGCTGAGGGCCTGGCGTACGGTCTCGACGGGAGTCTCCTTGTCGAGCACGACGACGTAGTTACGACCACCGGTGAAGTCGATGCTCTGGCTGAGTCCGCGGACGGCGAACGAGATGCAGAAGATGACAGCAGCGACTCCCCACACGATGAACGACTTCTTGTAGGCACCCATGAAGTTGATGTGGGTGTTCTGCATGAGGTTCTTCGAGTAGGCGGTCTCGAAGGTAAGGTTGGTCCACTTGTCCTTCTTCAGCATGTGCTCATAGACCAGACGGGTCAGGAAGACGGCGGTGAAGAACGAGCAGAAGATACCGATGATCCAGGTGGTAGCGAAGCCCTTGACAGGACCTGTACCGACAAAGAGCAGGATGAAACCGGTGATGAGCGACGTGACGTTCGAGTCGAAGATGGCCGAGAAGGCATTTGAATAACCCTTGCTCAGAGCCTCCTTGACCTTCAGGCCTCGGCGCAGCTCCTCCTTGGTACGCTCATAGATAAGCACGTTGGCATCGACGGCCGTACCGAGGGTCAGCACGATACCGGCGATACCAGGCATGGTCAGTGCGGCCTGGAACGAGGTCAGGATGCCGAGCGTGAAGAACAGGTTGAAGAGCAGGGCGCAGTCGGCCATCAGTCCGGGAACGAGGCCGTAGAGCATGATCATGTAGATCATCAGCAGCACGAAGGCAACGATGAACGAGATGATACCCTGCTGGATAGACTGTGCACCGAGCGAGGGACCGACGACCTCTTCCTGCACGATGCGGGTGGGAGCCGGCATCTTACCAGAGTTCAGCGTGTTGGCCAGGTCCTTGGTGTCCTCAATCGTGAAGTTACCCGTAATCTGCGAGTTACCACCGTCAATCTGGGTGAGGATACGGGGAGCAGAGTAGACGGCATCGTCGAGCACGATGGCCACAGCCTTGCCGATGTTCTGCTTCGTAATCTGGCTCCACTGGCGTGCACCGTCAGAGTTCATCTGCATCGAGACGCAGGGATGGCCCATCTGGTCGAAATCGTCCTTACCGTTGGTGATGACGTCGCCCTCGAGGGGTGCGCGTCCGCTGGCGGTAGTGATCTTCAGGGCGTAGAGCTCGAAGATGTCGCCCGAGGTGGTCTCAGAGCCGAAAGTCTCAGGCTTGGCACCCCAGCGCAGCTTCAGTTCTGCGGGGAAGATGGTGCTGGCCAGGTCGGAGTAGATGATCTTGTTAATCTCAGCGGTATCGCGGGCGTTGGCATAACCGACGACGGCCAGCGTGTTACCCTGAGTGGGCTGGAAGATGGCGAAGAGCGGATTCTGCTTCTTAGCCTCAGCCATGGCCTTGTCGTTCTTGCCGGCGTCCTTCTTGGTCAGCTTGGCGGCCAGGTCAGAGGCGGCAGCCTTTGCCGTGTCAGCAGCAGCGGCAGCCACAGCGGTGGTGTCGGCAGCAGCGGCAGCCGTCGAGTCGGCGGCAGCAGGGGCGTCACCGCCCATGACGGCGTACTTCTGGTTGAGCTGAGCCAGCAGGGGCACAATCTCCTGCGAGTTGTAGGTCTCCCAGAACTCCAGATTGGCGCTACCCTGGAGCAGCTTACGGACGCGCTCGGGCTCCTTGATACCAGGCATCTCGACCATGATACGTCCCGACTGTCCCTCCAGCTTCTGGATGTTGGGCTGTACGACGCCGAACTTGTCGATACGGTTACGGACGACGTTGAACGAGTTGTCGACGGCCGACTGCACTTCCGTGCGCAGTGCGCTCTCAACCTCAGAGTCCGTCGACTGGGTGCTGACCTTGCCCTTCATCTGCTGCGTAGCGAAGATGGCGGCCAGGGGGCGTCCGTTCGAATTCTGATTCCAATACTTGATGAAGAGCGAGATAAAGTCATCCTGACTGGTCTCCTCTTCCTTCTTAGCCTGCTCCATCGACTTCTTGTAGGCAGCATCCTGCTTGTGATCGGCCAGCACATCGACGACGTCAGGCACCGACACTTCCAAGATAACGTTCATACCGCCCTTCAGGTCAAGACCCAGGCCAATCTCCATCTCACGGCACTGCTTCAACGAGTAAATGCCCATGTAGACTTTCTCGTTCTTGATGCTGTCAAGATACTCCTGACCAGCCACCTCGCCCATGGCCGCGGCCTTACTTTCGTAGTGGCGCGTCACAAACGAGAAGGAGAGGTAGAAGCAGCATACGAGCACCAGAAGCACTGCAATAAACTTTACAATTCCTTTGTTTTGCATTTTTGTTATTTATAATAATTATTTATTTATATGCGCATTTGAGCCTGCAAATATACATATTTTTTTATGCTCGGGAAAATTTCTTAGCATTTTTCGCACATTTTTTAATAATAATCGTGCTTTTTTAGCCAGCAGACCACGGGATAGTGGTCGGAAAACTTGATTTTTGAGTCAACATAACAGTTATAGGGTTCAAAGGCGGGAGAGCACAAAATATGGTCAATACGCACCCAAAAACCTTTCTGATTATATGACAAACCGATGCCTCGCCCAGACGCCTGGAAGCAGTCGGTCAGCCCCTGGGCTATGGTGCGGTGGGCATAGGAGATGGGCGTGTCGTTAAAGTCGCCGCAAACAATCGTGGGATACTGGCTGTGGGCTTCGACGTAGCGGTGTACGGCTTCGGCCTGCGGTGCACGCCGGGCCGAGTGCTTCGCTAACTTGCCGATGAGGTTCATGGACTCGATACGGGCCGTGTCGCCCTTGACCTCGCCCTTCAGTATGCCGGTATAGCGTGTCCGGTCTTTGCGCGACAAGTGGGTACATTCCAGGTGGTTATTGATTACCAGCAGGGTGTCTTGCCCCTTCAGCAGATAGTAGGCCACCGACCCGTTGCCGTTCGACGGGTAGTATATGCGCTCCTTGCGCAATATAGGGTAGCGGGTGTGGATGCCCAGGCTGTTGGAGCCCTTCTCGGGGACCGCCAGGAGCGTCGTGTCGTTGTAGTCGAACAGCTTGCGGTAGCTGTCCAACAGGTTGTTGCGCCACTTGTCGGCATCCTCCTGTACACAGACGATGTCGGCCTGCTGACCTTTGATATAGTCGAGAATGGCGTCGGCCGTATCTTTATTGGCGCCCGCCCCGTTATACAGGCAGACGTTGTAGCTGACGACCTTGATGCTACCCTCAGGGACATCCTGACGCGGGTTCAGCGGCATGTATTTACTAATAGGTATGTACGCAAGAAGGAAACCCACGACGGGAATCCACGACTTGCGCCAATAAACGGCTATCCAGAACAGGAGGAACAGCAGGTTGATGACGGTAAACACGGGGAACGCCATGCCCAGACACGACAGCGTAGGGTAGCTGACGGGACTGATGCGGTCAGAGAATCCGGCTGCCAGCATGAGCAAGACCGTAGCCACGTTGGCTCCGGCAATGACGTTGACGACAAACTGCTTCAGACGCTTAATCATGAGTTCCGGCTGGCATCGAACAGCGTTTGTTTCTCCTCCTTGGTCAGACTGTCATAGCCACTCTTGCGGATCTTGTCGAGTATGGCGTCTATCTCGTCCTGGTTCTGCTTCTTGCGTGCGTTGTATTCACGGTCGGCCTCTTTGGTGGCGCCCTCCTCGACGTGCATGTGCTGATTCTTTACGCCTTGGCGCTTTTCAAAATTGCGCCTCAGCTTCTCGAAAAACTCCTCGCCGCCAGAGCGGTTCATGCTCGAGTCGGGATGCTTGTTCCAATAACGTATCATCAGGAATCCGAACAACATGCCGCCCAGATGGGCCATGTGGGCCACGTTGTCGCCCGGCGAGCTGAAGGCCAGGAACAGTTCGATGGCCACGTAGCCGCAGACAAACCACTTGGCCTTGATGGGCACCGGCAGCGGGAAGATGAAGATGCGCTCGTTGGGGAAAATCATGCCGAAGGCCAGCAGTATGCCATAGACGGCTCCCGAGGCGCCTATCGTTGTCCACAAGTTGATGTAGGCGTCGGTCGTCATCTGCTGTCCGCCGACGTTCACATACTGGTAGGCCGCAAGATTCTCGTAGGCAAAGGTGGCATACTGCACGAGTTCCTGCATGATGCCGGCTCCGATTCCGCACAAAATGTAATAAAAAAGGAACTTCTTCGGCCCCCACACATTTTCAACCACCACGCCGAACATCCAGAGGGCGAACATATTGAAAAAAATATGTGTCAGGTTGGCATGCAGGAACATGTAGGTTATAAACTGGTACCAGTGGAATCCGCTGGCCATGAAAAAGTGCAGTCCACAGATGTCAGCGAGGTCAATGCCACGCTGCTGAAGTAGCCAGGTTGCTACGAAGGCCAAGAAGTTGACAATTAGCAAGTTCTTGGTAATGACGGGTATGTTGCGAAACATCTTGCTATTTAACTATTTAATAATTGTCTCTGCTGTTAAATTTCAATCGGCGCACGCGTGCGTCGCTTTTCGGGCGCAAAATTACTAAAAATATCCGTTTTTAAGCCCAAATATGGGCTCAAACCAAATATTTTTCACTAAAAAAGCAATTTTTTCTAATTTTTTGTTGTTTTTCTAAATACTTTACCCTATATTTGCGGTGAAATTGCACTGAAAGAGTATTTTTTATTATTTATAAACTATTAAATTAAACGAATTATGAACAAAACAGAATTGGTAGAGAAGATTGCAGCTGGTGCTGAACTCTCAAAGGTAGACGCAAAGAAGGCTCTCGACGCCACTATTGCTGCCATTAAGGATGCTCTTGTAGCAGGTGACAAGATTGCCCTTGTTGGTTTCGGTACTTTCAGCGTCAGCGAGCGCCCCGCCCGCGAGGGTATCAACCCCGCTAACAAGCAGAAGATCACCATCGCCGCCAAGAAGGTTGCCAAGTTTAAGGCAGGTGCTGACCTTGCTGATGCCCTGAACTAATTTTGTAAGAAAAATTCACATCAGGATGCGGCCCCTCCGGAGCCGCATCTTTTTTTGGCCGTCTTTTGCGTCGGCACGGCCAATTTCACATTATTATAATAAAAAGTCTACCAAAAATTCTGTCAATTCAAAATAACTTTGTACCTTTGCAGCCAAAATGGCACGGCCGCTGAAATCGGCAAGGCGGCAAGTGGCAAAAACGACCGGTTATAATGATTAGCTTTATATGAAGAAAATTACATTTTTGCTGTTTTGCGCTCTCGCGGCGCTGACTTCCTGTAAGACTCCACGTGACATCACCTACCTACAGGACGCCCTGGAGAAAGTTCCCATTCAGACACAGGCCGACGGAAACATACGCTTCCTGCCGGGCGACAAGCTGAGTATTTTTGTCCACAGCCGTGACCCGCAGCTCATGGAGCTGTTCAACCTTTCAGGCAGAGGAGCTACCGGCGGCACCACCGGCGGCCGGGGCACCTACACGCTCGACCCGCGCGGCCAGATTGACTTCCCGGTGCTTGGACCCATCAAGGTGCAGGGCTTTACCCGCAACGAGGTGGCCGAGCTCATCAAGTCGATGCTCATAGAGCGCAGCCTCTGTAACGACCCCGTGGTCACCGTCGAGTTCTACAACATGAACTTCTACGTGCTCGGCGAGACGGGCAGCGGCGCCCACCCCATCTCGAAGGACAAGATCACGCTGCTCGAAGCCGTCTCTCTCTCAGGCGACCTCAACATCAACGGTCTGCGTAAGAACGTCATGGTGTTACGCCAAGAGGGCGACCAGCAGATTCCCTACCGCGTTGACCTGACCTCGGCCAACAGCGTCTACAACTCGCCGGTCTACTATATCCGCCAGAACGACGTCGTCTACGTTGAGCCCAACGACAAGACGAAGCGAGGAAGCACGGTGATGGGCTCGAGCGCCTATACGCCCAGCTTCTGGATTGGCATGTTCACTGCCGGCGTCTCTACCTACCTGCTTGTTGACAGACTGATCAATAAATAATATTGTAAATACACTATGGCAGCAACAACATCTACAATTTCGTCGATAACGCGTCGCGTCCGGCCCGACGATTCCGTCAGCATCAAGGACATGCTGATGATTTGCCTGCGCTACTGGCCCTGGTTCATCCTTTCGGTCGGTGTCATCATGGGCGCAGTGACGCTCTATCTGCTTTCTACGCCAAAGATCTATACCCGCACGGCGTCTATCCTGGTGAAGAGCGGCAGCAACCGCCGTAACAGTGAGATGCGTATGTACGAGGAGCTGGGCGTAGCCAACCTGACCTCAGATATTAACGACGAGGTGGTGGCCGTCCACTCGCCGGCCGCCGTCTACGACATGGTGAAGCGCCTGCATCTGGACGTCGACTACAAGCGTCCGGGATTCTTCCGCGACGAGACCCTGTTTGGACACACACTGCCCGTGGAGGTCAGCTTCGAGACCATCAAGGATAACGAGACGGCCACGTTCACCCTGCAGCTGACGGGCGACGACAAGGCCGTCATGAAGGACATGGTGTTCTGTGGCCGCGAGATTGCCGGCAGCCACGAAATCAAGTTAGGCAAGCGCTACAAATCGCCGTTCGGCATCATCAGCATCCGCCCCTCACTGGGCTACCGTGAAGGCCATAAGGACGAGATCGAGGTGACCCGCCGCAGCTTCCTGGCCATGGCCGGCAAGTACGGCGGCAGCATCACCGCGTCGCTGCAGCCCCAGGCCTACAACATCATCGACATCCGCTGTCAGGACGTCAACATCCCGCGTGCCGACAACATTCTCAGTACGATGATCAACATCTACAACGAGAACTGGGTCAAGAACCGTAACCAGATCAGCGTGGCCACCAACGAGTTCATCAAGGAGCGCCTGGTGGTCATCGAGCAGGAGCTGGGACACGTCGACAAGAACATATCAGACTATAAGAGCGTGCGCGCCATGCCGAGCGTCAGCGCCGTGGCCGGTCAGGCCCTGGGACTGCAGAGCCAGACCGAGGCCCAGAGCCAGCAGCTGAACAACCAGCTCTACATGGTGAAGTACGTGCGCAACTACATTACCGACGAGAGCAACTCCACGCAGCTGCTTCCTGCCAGCAGCGGCATTGGCAACTCGGCCACCGAGGCCCAGATCTCAGAGTACAACAACAAGCTGCTGCAGCGCAACAACCTCGTGGCCAACTCCAGCGAGCAGAACCCGCTGGTGCAGGACATGGACGTGGCTCTGAAGAACATGCGCAGCGCCATCGTCAACTCGCTTGACAACGAGCAGGCCACGCTGAACATCCAGCTGCGCAACGTCCAGGCCGTCCACGGCCAGGCCATCGCCAAGCTGTCGGCCAACCCGCAGCAGGCCAACGACCTGCTCAGCATCGAGCGCCAGCAGAAGGTGAAGGAGAGCCTCTACCTCTTCCTCCTGCAGAAGCGCGAGGAGAACGAGCTGAGCCAGGCCTTCACCGCCTACAACACCCGCATCATTGCCAACCCCTACGGCAGCAGCACGCCGACCTTCCCCCGCCGGAACAACATCCTGCTGACGGCCTTCGCCATTGCCCTGGCCCTGCCCGCCGCCTTCTTCATCATCCGCGAGACGAGCAACTCGAAGGTTCGCGGACGCAAGGACCTCGAGGGCCTGTCGCTGCCTTACGTCGGCGAGCTGCCCCTGTGGAAGCCGAAGAAGGGCGAGGAGGACAACGAGAACTACCACATCGTCGTACAGCACCACAAGCGCGACCTCGTCAACGAGGCCTTCCGCGTGGTACGTACCAACCTGGAGTTCATGACCAACCCCGACAAGAAGTGCAAGCTCATCATGCTCACCTCGTTCAACCCGGGTTCAGGTAAGACCTTCATCTGTGCCAACATCGGCGCCTCGTTCAGCATCCGCGGCAGCAAGGTCATGTGTATCGACCTCGATATGCGACGGTCGTCGCTCTCAGAGCTCGCAGGCTCGCCCAAGCAGGGTATTGCCGACTTCCTCGGCGGCCGTATCGACGACTACCACTCGGTCATCGTCAGGCACGAGGAGTCAGGCCTCGACTTCCTGCCCGTGGGCAAGACGCCGCCTAACCCGACCGAGCTGCTCTACTCGCCCAAGATGAAGCCCATGCTCGACCAGCTCCGCCAGGAGTACGACTACGTGTTCGTCGACTGTCCGCCGGTAGAGATTGTCGCCGATGCCACCATCATCAGCCACGAGTCAGACATCACGCTCTTCGTCATCCGTGCCAACATGCTCGAGCGCGCCATGCTGCCTGAGCTTGAGAAGAACTACGAGGAGAAGAAGTACAACAACATGGCCATGATCCTCAACGGCACCGACGCCAGCAACGGCTACGGCTACCACCGCTACGGCTACGCTTACGGCCGCTACGGCTACGGCTACGGCCGCTACGGCCACCGCTACGGCTACGGCTACTACGGCAGCAGCAGCAAGGACAGCAAGCACAAGAGCAGCAAGAGCAGCAAGGGCAGCAAGACGGAGAAGTCAGGCCAGACGAGCTCTGAAAGCAAGGAAAGTTAGTCCATGTGGCCTTTTAAGAAGAAACGTTACTCACTGATTGACAGCGGTCTGCTCCAGGGCATGACCGACTGTCATTCACATATACTGCCCGGTGTCGACGACGGCATCCAGGACACCGACGACTCGCTCCACACGCTGGAGACCCTCTACGAGCTCGGCATACGACAGTTCTGGCTCACGCCCCACATCATGGAGGACATTCCCAACGACCCGGCCGACCTGCGACGCGACTTCGAGACGCTGAAGACCCAGGTGGCCTCGCCGGAAATACGCGGCGCCATGCACCTGGCCGCCGAGCACATGCTCGACAACCTCTTTGTCAGGCGCATGGCCGAGGGGAACGTCCTGCCCTTCACGCCGGCGCAGTCGGGGCCGCCACTGCTGCTGGTCGAAACCTCGTACTTCAACCCGCCGTTCCGACTCTGGGAACTGCTCGACGACATTCGCCGCAAGGGCTACGTGCCGCTGCTGGCCCACCCCGAGCGCTACGTCTACATGCAGAAGGCCGACTATCAGCGGCTGCTCGACATGGGCGTACTGCTGCAGCTCAACCTCATGTCGCTGGCCGGGGCTTACGGCGAGGGCGCGCGCCAGAAGGCACTGCGGATGCTGCACACCGACAGCTACTCGTACGTCGGCACCGACCTACACAACCTCGACGACTTCCTTGACTACGCCTACGACGAGTGTCTGACCAAGGACGACATCGAGAACCTGAAGACCATCATCGACAGTGAAGAAAAAAAGTGACTCCCGCGCGGGAGCCACTTTTTTTCTTGTTCAGCACACTCTGGCTTACTTAGGCTGCTTGCCGATGTAGGCCAGGATACCACCATCGACGTAGAGCACGTGACCATTGACAGCGTCAGAGGCGTGCGAAGCCAGGAAGACGGCGGGGCCGCCCAGCTCCGACGGGTCGAGCCAGCGTCCGGCGGGCGTCTTGGCGCAGATGAACGAGTCGAACGGATGGCGTGAGCCGTCCGGCTGGCGCTCGCGCAGCGGAGCCGTCTGCGGTGTGGCGATGTAGCCCGGGCCAATGCCGTTACACTGGATGTTATACTCGCCGTACTCCGAGCAGATGTTGCGGGTCAGCATCTTCAGGCCACCCTTGGCGGCAGCGTAGGCCGAGACGGTCTCGCGGCCGAGCTCCGACATCATCGAGCAGATGTTGATAATCTTACCCTCGCGGCGCTCCATCATCTCGGGGATGACGGCCGACGAGCAGATGAACGGACCGACGAGGTCGATATCGATGACCTGCTGGAACTCCTCGCGCTTCATCTCGTGCATGGGTATGCGCTTGATGATGCCGGCATTGTTCACCAGGATGTCAATCTGGCCTACCTCCTTGTGGATGGTCTCCACCAGTGCCTTCACATCGTTCTCCTTGGTGACGTCGCAGACGTAGCCCTTCACGTTCTCGATGCCGGCCTCCTTGTAGTTGGCCAGGCCGCGCTCGAGTGCTGCCTCGTTGATGTCGTTGAAGATGATGTTCTTAGCGCCGGCGGCCACGAAAGCCTTGGCGATGTTGAAACCGATACCGTAGCTGGCGCCGGTAATCCAGGCGTTTTTGCCTTCAAGTGAAAAAATGTTTGCCATAATTGATTTGTTGTTTTAAGGAGTTTAGGAGTTTAGGAGTTTAGGAGTTTAGACGATAGTCTTGCCCCTTTGTCCTTTGCTCCACGACTCAAGGTTATTTAATCGCGTTATTGTTAATAATTCCATTACAGTAGGCCGTCAGCAGGCGGCCTGTCTCCTCAATGCTTTTACTCAACTGCTCATACTCGTCATCATCAATGTATCCCAGGTCATACGACAGGATAATATAATTCATACACTCAGCCATGCTCCCTTCAGAGATGTTCATAAATCTCAGCTTGTCAGCCTTACTGAGTTTCTTATACCCTTCTGCTATGTTTGCGCCAATTGATATGGCTGCTCTTCTGAATTGCGACGTCAGTCCGAATCGTTCATCCTCAGGGAAGTGCTTAGTTGTCTGGTAAACCAAGAGGGTGAAATCATGTGCCTTCTGCCAGGCATAAATATTCTGAAACGTAAACGTCGCCATTATATATGTCTAAACTCCAACACTCCTAAACAGACTCCTAAGCAAATGTCTAAACTCCTAAACTCCTAAACTCCTAAACTCCTATCTCAGCACTTCTACAAAGTCCTGATCGCCGTAGTCCAGGTTTTCGCCGGCCATGCCCCAGATGAACGTGTAGTTGTGGGTGGCGGCGGCGTTGTGGATGCTCCACTCCGGCGAAAGAATAGCCTGCTCGTTGTGAAGCCAGATGTGGCGCGTCTCCGTGGGCTCGCCCATGAAGTGGCAGACGGCCTGGTCCTCGGGCAGCTCGAAGTAGAAGTAGGCCTCCATGCGGCGCGAGTGGACGTGGGCCGGCATGGTGTTCCAGACGGAACCCGGGGCGAGCTCGGTCATGCCCATCTGCAGCTGGCACGTGGGCAGCACCTGGTTCACCAGCATCTTGTTGATAGAGCGCTCGTTCGACATCTCCAGCGACCCCATGTGGGCCACGACGGCGTCGGCCTTCGTCACCTTGCGGCAGGGGTAGGCCGCATGGGCCGTGGCCGAGTTGAAGTAGAACTTGGCGGGCTGGCCAGGGTCGGCCGAGGCGAAGCTGACGTGGCGGTCGCCGCGCCCGACGTAGAGCGCCTCCTTAAAGCCGAGGGTGAACTCCTCGTCGCCGACGCGCACCGTGCCTGCTCCACCTATATTATATATACCGATCTCGCGGCGCTGGGTGAAGTAGTCGGCCTTCAGCGGGTCGATGGCCTCGAGGGGCAGCACCTCGCCGACGGGCATGGCCCCGCCGACGACCATGCGGTCGTACATCGAGTAGACCATGTTCACCTCGTCGGCGGCAAAGAGCCGTTCGATGAGGAAATCGTGGCGCAGGCGCGCCGTGTCGTAGTGTTTGCAGTCTTCCGGATTAGTGGCGTAGCGTATTTCGTAGTTTGTCTTCATTGTCCTGTTGTTTTGTTTGCCTGCAAAGTTAGTAAATATAATGCGGACGGCAAAATCTTAATACTTAAAAAACATAAAAGGCGGCACGAAAAACGTGCCGCCCTTAGCTTACGGTATGCTCCAGCCGATGCTACTTGACCAGCACCTTCTTGCCGCCGACGATGTAGAGCCCGCGGCTCGGCTGCTTCACCTGACGGCCGCTCAGGTCGTAGATGGCCGTCGTGGCAGCGCCCTTGGCCTTGACGTCGTCGATGCCCGTGAAGACCGAAGCGGCCACGAACCTGACGTTGAAGATGTAGCGCTTCTCGCCCACCTGGAAGCAGAACTGGCCGGTGGTCACGAAGTCGTCGGCCACGTCCTCGATGCTGTAGATGGCCAGCTGGGGCTGCCCGTCGGCGGCCTCGATGTTGAAGAGTATGTTGCTCTCGATGTTGTCGCAGAAGCCGTCCAGGCGGAATCCCAGTCCGTAGTAGCAGCTGCGGCCCTCGCCGAAGGTGCCGGCCTCGGTCATGCCGTGCATCCACTCGTTCTCGTCGGCCACGAGGTCGGCCACGCTGACGCCCAGTGCCTCGGCGGCCTTCGTCAGGTCGATGCCGACGTACATGTCGTCGGTGCTGATGGGCAGCACGATGTCCTCAGTGCCTACCACCTCGGCCTGAATGACCTCGGCCACGATGTTGTAGGTGAAGTTCAGCGTCACCATCTTGCCGGTGCTCTCGTTGACGAAGAAGAGCTGGGTCTTGAACGTGTCGCCGATATTGCAGACGCCGCCCTCGTACTGCATCATGGCGATGCCGCCGCCGTCAGGCGCAGCTGCCGTGATGCCGATGCGTGCGTTGGCGTTCCAGCCGTTGTTGCAGCCGTCGGCGCTCAGCCAGAAGCCGGGGTTCGGCGTGCAGGTGTAGTTGGCGGTGTACTTCTCGTTGCCGGCCTTCGGCGTGCCGTCCTCGTTAAGGGCTGCCGGACCGTAGACGACCCAGTCGACCGTGCCCAGGTTCTCCTCGATCCACGCCTCAGGAATGGCGATGGCCTCAGACCAGACGTACTCAGCCGGCTCCTGCTCGATGACGTACGAGCGCTGTGCCACGCTCTCGAACTCGCCGTCGATGACGGTGGCCTCGACCACCTTCAGGTGGACGGTCAGCTTGTAGTAGCGGCCGTTACCGAGGAAGTAGAGGCTGGCGTTCAGCTCGTCGCCCGTCTGCAGGTGGCCCGGGTACTGGCCCAGTCCAAACTTCGACAGGTCGTCGGCCTGCGGGGTGATGAAGACCTTGGCGTAGTCGCCCCAGTCAACGACGTAGTCGTCGCCGTTGAACCAGTAACCCACGCCCTCCTGGTTCTTGGCGCTGAAGTTGACGTCGTCTCGGCAGGCCCAGAACTCAATGTCGGCCACGTCGCAGCCCAGCGTCTGGGCGATGGTCTCGATATCCACCTTGAAGCTCTTCGTGTTATAGCTGTCCATAGCCGGCATCTCCAGCTCGACGGTGGTCTCGCCGGCCTTCTCGTAGTCTTCGAGCGTGCCCAGCTGGGTCTCGATGACGTTCAGGTTATAGCGCAGGCTGATGGCCTTGTCGCCGTAGACGATATAAAGATAGGTATAGTACTGCTCGCCCTCGGTCAGGTTTGAGGCCATCTGGCCAATCTCGCTGGTGAGCAGGCCTGTGGCGGCATCGAACTTGAAGAGCTGCAGGTAGAAGTGGTCGTCGCCGCCCCACGCCGTGGCCGAGCACTCGTTGGTCTCGGTGCCGTCGGCGGCGTTCACGCGGCGCAGCCAGAAGCCGGGGGCGTAGGCCGTCGACTGGTTGGTGAGCGAGTCGTGCTTCATGCCGCCCAGGGCGACGTCGTCGGTCAGGTAGTAGCGCGTGGCGTAGAGCAGGTTAGGCAGCTCGTCGGCCAGCAGGTCGGCGCTGATGCCCAGCTTCGCTATGGCCTCGGTCAGGTTGACCTCGGTGTTGCCCGTGCGGTCTAACTTCAGCTCGGTGTCGATGGTCAGCTCGTCGACGATGGTGAGCTTCTTCCACAGCAGCTGCGGCTCGGGAATGTCGTAGCTGGGCTTCTCGACGATGGTCACCTTCACGTCGAACGTCGCCTCGTGGTCGTTAAACTTCAGCACGAACTTCGGGGTGAACACGTCGCCGACGTGGCACGCCTCGGGATACTGGCCGATGGTGATGTCGAAGGCATCAGCCTCGGCGTCGACGCCGATGGTGTTAAACCAGCGCAGGGCGCTGTTGTCGTCGCTCCAGGCCTGGGGTGCGCCCTCGGCGTTCACCCAGAATCCGCCCTTGCCGCCCTGCGTGTATTCGCTGCTCAGGGCGTCGCCGACGGTGAGGAAGAAGAGGTCGGCGTCGGTGCTGCCTTCGGCCGTCCACGACTCGAAGGCTGCCGTGAGGTCGGCCGGTGTGGTGGCCAGCTGGGTGGCTACGTCAGTCAGGTTGAAACTGATGGTTTTCTCGTTGCCCCAGTCAGTGGCGGGGTAAAAATCGAGCGACCCGTTGAACTGGGCCTGGGCCTGCAAGCCTGAGACGAGGCAGACGACGGCCGTGATGAGGTTTCTAAGCGTAGTAGTTGTTTTCATGCGTTTTTTGGATTTTAAGTTATTGATGTTTTTAGTTATGATGTCAATCTCGGAATAAGTGGGGCGGCGGTAACAAAGTTATAACGTAAGGCGGCCACGTAAGTGCTGGCCGGGGCGGGAAGGAAAGTTGGACGACTCGGATTCGAACCGGGAATGACAGAACCAAAACCTGTAGTGTTACCATTACACCATCGTCCAATGCGGCTGCAAAGGTAGGAAAAATTTGGCAGACTGCCAAATTTTTCCTGTCATTTCTTATCTCACAATCAGCAGATAGTAGCTTTTCTTGCCTTTCTGAGCCAGCAGGTACTTGCCGTCTATCAGGTCGTCGGCAGTCACGGGGCGCTGCGGGTCGGTCAGTTTCTCCTTGTTCAGGCTGACGCCGCCACCCTGCACCATCTTGCGCATCTCGCCCTTCGAGGGGAACACCGGCGCGCCCGACGTCAGCATCTCAATGGCCGGCTGCCCCAAGTCCTCACGCTTTATCTCGTGGTGTTCGACTCCGTCGAACACATCGAGGAACGTCTGCTCGTCGAGCCGCTCCAGGGCCTCCTTCGTCGACTTGCCGAACAGGATGTTCGAAGCCTCGATGGCCATGTCGAGGTCGGCCTTCGAGTGGACCATCACCGTCACCTCCTCGGCCAGGCGGCGCTGAAGCACGCGGCGGCCGGGGTCCTGGCGGTGCTCCTCGATGAGCTGTTCGATGACGTCCTTCTCGAGCGAGGTGAAGATCTTGATGTAGCGCTCGGCGTCCTCGTCGCTGACGTTCAGCCAGAACTGGTAGAACTTGTAGGGCGTCGTGCGCTTCGGGTCGAGCCAGATGTTGCCGCTCTCGGTCTTGCCGAACTTCTTGCCGTCCGACTTCGTGATGAGCGGACAGGTCAGGGCAAACGTCTCGACCTCGTTGCCCAGCGTGCGGCGTATCAGCTCAGTGCCCGTGGTCATGTTGCCCCACTGGTCGTTGCCGCCCAGCTGCAGCTTCACGCCCTTGTGCTGGTAGAGGTAGAGGAAGTCGTAGCCCTGAAGCAGCTGGTAGGTGAACTCGGTGAACGACAGACCGTCGCGGGCCGTGCCGTTCAGGCGCTGCTGCACGCTCTCCTTGGCCATCATGTAGTTCACGGTGATGTGCTTGCCCACCTCGCGGGCGAAGTCGAGGAACGTGAAGTCCTTCATCCAGTCGTAGTTGTTCACCATCTCGGCGGCGTTGTCGCCCTCGGCCTCAAAGTCGAGGAACTTAGCCACCTGCTGCTTGATGCACTCCTGGTTGTGGCGCAGCGTCTCGTCGTTCAGCAGGTTACGCTCCTGCGACTTGCCGCTGGGGTCGCCGATCATGCCCGTGGCACCGCCGACGAGGATGATGGGCTTGTGGCCGCAGCGCTGCAGGTGGCGCAGCATCATGATGCCGCAGAGATGGCCTATGTGCAGCGAATCGGCCGTCGGGTCGGTGCCCAGATAGGCCGTCACCATCTCTTTCTGCAGCAGTTCTTCCGTACCGGGCATCATCTGTGCCAACATTCCGCGCCAGCGGAGCTCTTCAACAAAATTCTTTCTCATCGTATTTCCTTATGTTCGTTTTCCTATTGTCTTTGCTTCAGTCTTTCTGAAAGTTGGCTGCAAAGGTACTAAAATTTCGCCAAACAACAATCAGTTTCAGCATATTTTCCGCAAAACCCGCCCCGTTTTTTTATTCACAGCCAGTGAATATTTCTTCATGGCGATTCGCAACTATACGGCCTTGTCGGCCTCAATCAGCTGCAGCAGACGGTCGACGGCCTCAGCCTCGGGGATGTTCTTCTCAATGCACACCTTGCCGCGGTAGAGCGAGATGCGCCCCCGACCGGCACCGACGTAGCCGTAGTCGGCATCGGCCATCTCGCCGGGACCGTTGACGATGCAGCCCATGATGCCGATCTTCAGGCCCACGAGGTGGCTCGTGGCCGCCTTGATGCGGGCTATCGTCTCCTGCAGGTTGTAGAGCGTGCGGCCGCAGCCGGGGCACGATATGTACTCCGTCTTGGTAAACTTGATGCGGGCGGCCTGGAGTATGGCGTCGGCAAGGGCCGTCAGGGCCTGCGGCGCGAACTGCGCGCCGGGCGACGTAAGCACTAACTTCGTGGCGCGGCGGTCTATGAGCAGGGCGCCGACGGCCATGGCGGCCTTCAGCTGGAAGGTCTCCCAATCGGCCTCGTCGATGCTGAGGGCGATGGTGTCGTCGCTGATACTGGCTTCGGCCTGTGCGCGCAGGGCGGTACATTCATCGATGGAATCGACGATTTTGCGCGCCACGGGTATCTCGCACTCGGGCTCCTCGGAGAGCGACACGCGGATGGTGTCGCCGATGCCCTCGGTCAGCAGGGCGCCGATGCCCACGGCCGACTTGATGCGGCCGTCCTCGCCCTCGCCGGCCTCGGTGACGCCGAGGTGCAGCGGGTAGTGCATGTCCTCGCGGTCCATCGTCGCCACGAGCAGGCGCACGGTCTGCACCATGACCACCGTGTTCGACGCCTTGATGCTGATGACGACGTCGGCGAAGTCTTCGCGGCGGAAGATGCGCAGGAACTCCATGCAGCTCTCGACGATGCCCGCCGGGGTGTCGCCGTAGCGCGACATGATGCGGTCGGAGAGCGAACCGTGGTTCACGCCGATGCGCACGGCCGTGTGGTGGGCCTTGCACGTGTTGATGAAGGGCACGAGCTGGCGCTCAATCTTGGCCAGTTCGGCCTGGTACTCCTCGTCGGTGTACTCCAGGTGGCGGAACGTGCGGCCCGGGTCGACGTAGTTGCCGGGGTTGATGCGCACCTTCTCGCAGTACTGCGCGGCCACGTCGGCGGTGTGGGCCGTGAAGTGGACGTCGGCCACCAGCGGCTGGGGGTAGCCGTCGGCCTTGAGCCGCGCCGAGATGTTCTTCATGTTCTCGGCCTCGCGCGTGCCCTGCGTCGTGAAGCGCACCAGCTCGCCGCCGGCGTCGATGATGCGCTTGGCCTGGCTGACGCAGCCCTCGGTGTCGTTGGTGTCGACGGTGGCCATAGACTGTATGCGTATGGGGTTGTCGCCGCCGATGGCTATCGGGCCTACGTGGCAAACCGAGCTGACTCGCCTGTTGCTGTGTTGCTCTGACATGCCGCTGTTATACTTTATAGTCATATTTCAGCTCGGCCAGCTCCTGGTTGGCCTTCTCAATCTTGGCCTTCAGGCCGGCCTTGTAGTCGCTGAGCCGCTGGGCGATGGCCTCGTCGCTGAGGGCCAGCATCTCGACGGCGAGGATGGCGGCGTTCTGGGCGGCGTTCACGCCGACGGTGGCCACGGGTATGCCCGGCGGCATCTGGATAATCGAGAGCATGGCGTCGAGCCCGTCGAGCATGCCCTTGATGGGTACGCCGATGACGGGCAGCGTGGTCTGGGCGGCAATGACACCGGGCAGGGCGGCGGCCATGCCAGCGGCGGCGATGATGACTTTCAGCCCGCGGCCCTTGGCCTCGTGGGCAAACTGCTCGACGGCCTCTGGCGTGCGGTGGGCTGAGAGTGCGTTGACTTCGAAGGGCACCTGCAGCTCGTCCAGCTGGCGGCAGGCTTTCTCCATGACGGGCAGGTCGCTGGTGCTGCCCATGATGATGCTGACTAATGGTTTCATTGTCTTATTTATTTAAGTTCGCTTGGGCTCCGCATAGTTTTTGGAGTTTAGGAGTTTGGGAGTTTAGGAGTTTAGACATTACTTTCATTCCATGACAAGCAGGGATAAGACTAATGTCTAAACTCCAGCGGCTGAAAGCCGCGAAAACTCCTAAACTCCTAAACTCCTTTGACATGCGGAAGTTAAATATATCTACGATTTCCTATTTTACAGTTTCAGTATGGCGAAGATGGCGCAGACGAAGCCCACGGCAAAGCCCGCCGTCACCTGGGGCAGCGTGTGCTGTCGCAGCAGCATGCGGCTGGAGCCGAGTATGCCGGCAATGACGAGCACGAGGCACATCCACCAGGTGGGGTTGAAGCGGAAGATGTCGGCAAAGACCAGCAGCGCGCCCGCCACGCCGCCGATGCCGGCCATGTGGGTCGAGATTTTCCACCAGCTGTTGATGATGGCGCAGACAATCTGGATGATGAGGGCGCTGGCCACGATGCTGCGCATGAAGAAGGGTATGTGGAGCGCGGCCATGAGGTAGAGGCAGGCGAAGTAGCTGAGTATCGAGATGACGTAAGGCACGATGCGACGCTCGCGGTTGCCCAGCTCGAGGGGCGTCCAGCCCTGGTACTTGCGGTAGAGGTGGATGAGCAGCGTGGGCAGCAGGATGGTGAAGAAGTAGACCACCGTCAGCACGAAGAACTTGTACTTGAACGGAAACTGGCTGAGGTAGGTCAGGAAGAAGAGCACCACCAGGCCCAGTATGGGCAGGTAGAACGGCGTGAACAGCATGCTGGCCACGCGGGCGCCGAGTATAATCTGTCGTTCGCGGGTTATCTTTCTCATTTTCGCAGTCGGGCTACGGGTATTCCTAATTGTTCGCGGTATTTCGACACCGTGCGGCGCGCGATGGGGAAGCCCCGCTCGGCCAGCAGCCGCGTCAGGGCGTCGTCGCTCAGCGGCTTCTGCTTGTCCTCGGCGTCGACGATGTCGCGCAGTACGGCCTTGATCTGGCGGGTCGACAGCTCCTCGCCCTCCTCGGTGGTGTAGCTGTCGCTGAAGAAGTGGCGCAGGGGGAAGGTGCCCCAGCGCGTCTGGGCATACTTAGAGTTGCAGACGCGCGAGACGGTCGACACGTCGAGACCCGTCCGCTCGGCCACGTCCTTCAGGATCATCGGCCGCAGCGACGTCTCGTCGCCGTCGACGAAGAACTGGTGCTGCAGCTGGATGATGGCCTGCATGGTGACGGTCAGCGTGTGGCGCCGCATGCGGATGGCGTCGATGAAGCCCTGCGCGGCGTCGACCTTCTTCCTGATGTAGAGCAGTGCCTCCTTGGCCTGCCGCGTAATGGCCCCCGGGTTCTGCTGGTATTCCTTCATAGAGTCGGCAAACGACTGCGACACCTTCAGCTCGGGCAGGTCGCCCTGGTTCAGCGTGAAGCTGACGGTGCCGTCGTCAAGGGTCTCGACGATGAAGTCGGGCGTAATCTGCTGAAGGCTCCGCCCGATGGCCTCGCCCATCGACGCGCCGGGCTTGGGGTTCAGCTTGCGCAGCTCGCCGAAGAGGGTCTGCGCCTGCAGGTCGTTCAGCTTCAGCACCGTCTGTATGCGGTGCCAGTGTTTCTTGGTGAAGGCGTCGAAGTAGTCGGTGACGACCTGCTCCATGAGCCGCGTCAGCGTCGAGTCGCTGCGGCGCTCAATCTGCAGCAGCAGGCACTCCTGCAGCGAGCGGGCACCGATGCCGGCGGGGTCGAGCATCTGGAGCTTCAGCAGCACGCCCTCGATTTCGGCCGTGGTGGCCTCGATGTTGTTGAAGACGGCCAGCTCGTCGCTGATGGCGTCGAGACTCTTGCGCAGCAGGCCGTCGTCGTCGAGCGACCCGATGAGGTAGGCCATGATGCTGCGCTCGCGGTCGGTCAGGTTGGTCAGCGTCATCTGCTCCATCAGCTGGTCGTAGAACGAGAGCGACTCGCCGTAGACCATCTCCTCGCGCTCCTCGTCGATGCTCTTGCCACCCTGGTAGACGGGCAGGTCCTCGTCGTCGCGGCCAAGGCCGGCCAGGGCGTCGTCGAGCGCCGACTGGCGCTCTTCGCGCTCACGCTGGCTGTCGTAGTCGTCGGCCGCGTACTGGTCGTAGTCGGTCTCGGGGTGCTCCTGGTAGTCGGCAGGGCCGGTGCCGGCCTCCAGCGCCGGGTTGTCGTCCATCTCGGTGTTGATACGTTCCAGCAGCTGGTTGACGGGAAGCTCTACCAGCTGAGCCTGAAGCAGCTGTTGCATGGTGAAACCCTGCGTCTGCTTCTGTTCTTGTCTCTGTTCTTGTATCTGCGTCTGGCTCATTTGAAGTATTCTTTCAGCTGTCCGGCCAAGGCGGCCAGTTCCTCGGTGTCGCCGTTGCCGTAGCGCTGCCACACCGTCTGGCAGGGCAGCAGCAGCGGACTGAACGTCACGTCGCGGCGGTTCAGGTAGGGGTCGCAGTGCTGGAAGACCTCAAGCAGCTCCACCACGTCGGCCGTGCTCCTCTTCAGCAGCCGTGCCAGCTCCTGCACCTCGGGGGTGGCGCTGACCATCGTGGCCGGCGTCAGCCGGAAGTAGAGGTCGAGCACGAGGATGAGCATCACCGTCGTCAGCCGCTCGTCCTCGGCCAGGGGCTGCCAGTCCTTCTCCCATGTCTCGTTCAGCTCGACGCCCTCGTAGAACTCGTCGGCACGCCCGAAGCCCTTCATCTCGCGCAGCAGGCGGACGGCGCGCGCCAGCTTCTGCGGGTTCTTGCTGTACGTGTTCCAGAAGCGCTCCACGCGGGGGGTGTCCAGCGCGGCTATCTGTTGCATCTTGGTTACAAGCACCTGCGGGTGGATGTGCAGCTCAAGGGCCAGGCCGACCATTTCGTTGCTGTAGACAGGCTTGACGCCGACGGGCCGGTGCAGGTAAATCTGCATCAGCAGCAGCCAGTAGTCGTCTTGCCATTTCACGTGTTTTGCCATAACTTATAGTTTTGCGTGCAAAGTTACGAAATAATGCCGACGTGGCAAAATGATTTTGGAACTTTTCTTACGCCATCGTGTGCAGGTCGAGGAAGCGCGTCACGTCGTCCTTGTAGTTCTCTGAGATGGGCACGCTTTCCGCGCCGTACATGATGCGCTGGCGGTCCACGGTGGTGATGTTCGTCATGTGGGCGATGTAGGAGCGGTGGGTGCGCAGGAATTCCGGGCGCGGCAGCAGCTCCTCAAGCCGTTTCATGTTGATGAGCGACATGACATGACTGCCGTCGACGAGACAGATGCGCACGTAGTCCTTCAGGCCCTCGATGTAGAGGATGTCGTCGAGTTTGATGCGCACCAGCCGGTAGTCGCTCTTGACGAAGATGAAGCGGTCCTCGCGGGTGGCCGTCTGCTGCCCCTGCGTGCTAAACCACTGCAGGGCCTTGCTGGCCGTCTCGGCAAAGCGCTCGAAGCTGATGGGCTTCAGCAGGTAGTCGAAGGCCGACACCTTGTAACCGTCGATGGCATACTGCTTGAAGGCGGTGGTGAAGACGATGCGCGTCTGCGGGGGGATGAGCCGTGCAAACTCCATGCCCGAGAGCTCGGGCATCTGTATGTCGAGAAAAAGCAGGTCCACGGGCGCCGACCGCAGTCCGGCCATGGCCGTGAGCGCACTGTTGTAGACGCCCGTCAGCTGCAGGTATGGCAGCTCGCTCGTATAGCTCTGCAGCAGCTGAGCGGCCAGCGGCTCGTCGTCGATGATAGCACAAGTGATAGTCATAGTTCTGGTTTTAGCCTGTTTATTTTGTTGCCGTGATTACGATGTGTGAGCGGTAGACGGTGCCGTCGGCCGACGGCCCGTAGTCCCACTTGTAGCGCCCGGGGTAGGCCAGCTGCAGGCGCTTCGCCACCTGCGTCAGGCCGATGCCGTGGCCGCTCTCGTCGCTGGCGGTCTTCGGGTGGTTCGAGTTCTCTATCAGGAACTCTATGCCCTCGTCGTCAGCCTTCAGGCGGATGTAGATGAAGCTCTTGCTGGTGGGACTGACGCCGTGCTTGAACGCATTCTCTATCAGCGGTATCAGGATGAGCGGGGCAATCTTGACATCGTCGGCCACGTCGGTGGCGTCGAAGTTCACCTCCACCGTCTCGGGCTGGCGCAGCTTCATCAGCTTGATGTAGCTGTCGAGGAATTTCAGCTCGTCGCCCATCTGCACCTCGGTCTCCATGTTGTCGTAGACCATGTGGCGCAGCATGGCCGACAGCTGCTGGATGGCCTCGCCGGCGCGCCCGGGGTCGAACTTCGTCAGGGCGTAGATGTTGTTCAGCGTGTTCAGCAGGAAGTGCGGGTTCATCTGGTAGCGCAGGTTGCTCAGCTCGGCGTCGGCGCGCGCCGCGTCGGCCTGCAGGCGGGCCTCCTCGGCCTCACGCCACATTGAACCGAGGCGCATGGAGACGGAGACGATGACCGTCACGCCCAGCTGGAACAGGTAGCCGCGCCCGACGCCCGTCCAGTAGTGCATCAGCGCCGTCAGCCCGACTATCAGCAGGCCGTTGACCACCCAGCACAGCACCTTCTGGCCCCGTATGTAGAAGCGGGGCGTGAGCCACAGGAAGTTCAGGTAGAAGACGATGACGACGGCCGCCGTTGGCAGCAGCGACAGGGGATACTCTATCTGCCTGAACGTCATGGGCAGCAGGAACAGCACGCCCCAGGTGGCGACGTGCGACAGTGCTCGGTAGTGGCGTCGGCTCATCACGCTTTAACGGCTCTGCTTGGGCTTGGTAGCCATGACGAAGTAGACGATGAGCAGCACGTAGGCCACGAGCGAGCAGACCTCGCTCAGCGGGTTGGCGAGCCACGACTCGCTGACGGGGTTGAAGCCGCCGAAGCGGAGCAGCGCGCTCACCACGCCCATCAGGGCGCCGCCGGCAATGAAGCCGCTGGCCAGGAGCGTGCCCTTCTCGCCGCGGGCCTCGTTCACGGCCTTGTCCTTCGACCGCGTGGTGACATACCAGTTGATGGCGCCGCCGACAACGAGCGGCACGTTCAGCTCCATGGGGATGAACATGCCCAGGGCGAAGGCCAGCGCCGGCACCTTGCACAGCGTCAGCACGACGGCCAGGGCGGCGCCGATGGCATAGAGCAGCCAGGGCGCGCCGACGCCGTTCATCAGTGGGTCGATGACGGCCGCCATGGCGTTGGCCTGCGGCGCGGCCAGCTGTCCCGACGCGAAGCCGTAGGTCTCGTTGAGCAGCATCATCACGCCGCCGACGGTGGCCGCCGAGACCAGCGTCCCGAGAAACTTCCACGTCTCCTGCTTGCGGGGCGTCGTGCCGAGCCAGTAGCCAATCTTCAGGTCGGTAATGAAGGCGCCCGCCATCGACAGCGCCGTACAGACGACGCCGCCCATGACCAGCGCGGCCACCATGCCGCTGGTGCCGCTCAGACCGACGCCCACCATGACGACCGAGGCCAGGATGAGCGTCATGAGCGTCATGCCGCTGACGGGGTTGGAGCCCACGATGGCGATGGCGTTGGCCGCCACGGTGGTAAAGAGGAAGGCGATGACGGCCACCAGGACGATGGCCACCAGCGCCTGAAGCATGTTGCCGTCCATGACGCCGAACCAGAAGAAGAGGAACGTCAGCACGATTGTCACCACCGACGCCACGGCGATGAAGCGGAACGACAGGTCCTGGCTCGTACGCTGCGACTCGGTCGCAGCCTCCCCGCCGCCCTTCATCTCCTTTGCCGCCAGGCCCACCGCGCTCTTGATGATGCCCCAGGAGCGGATGATGCCGATGATGCCGGCCATGGCTATGCCGCCGATGCCGATAGACTTGCCGTAGGCCTTGAAGATTTGCTCAGGCGACATGTCGCCGACGGCCGTCGTGATGGTGGGGTCCCACTGGTTGAGCACGTCGCCGCCGAAGAGCAGCGCCATGCCCGGCACGATGAGCCACCAGACGCTGAGCGAGCCCAGCGTGATAATCAGCGCATACCTGAAGCCGATGATATAGCCCAGGCCGAAGACGGCCGCGCCGGTGTTAATCTTGAAGACGAGCTTGGCCTGGTCAGCCAACTGGCAGCCCCATTCGGCTACGCGGCTCGTGAAGTTCTCGTTCCACCAGCCGAAGGTGGCCACGATGAAGTCGTACAGACCGCCCACCAGTCCGGCCAGGAGCAAGGGGCGGGCCTGGTCGCCGCCCTTGGCGCCGCTGACCAGCACCTGCGTGGTGGCCGTGGCCTCGGGGAAGGGATAGCGCCCGTGCATGTCGCTGACGAAGTACTTGCGGAACGGTATGAGGAACAGGATGCCGATGATGCCGCCGAGCAGCGAGGCAATAAATATCTTCAGGAACGAGGCCGACATCTCGGGGTACTTGGCCTGCAGGATGTAGATGGCCGGCAGCGTGAAAATGGCGCCCGCCACGACAGCGCCCGAGCAGGCGCCTATCGACTGGATGATGACGTTCTCGCCGAGCGCCTTCGACCGGCGGGCGGCCGTTGACACGCCCACGGCGATGATGGCTATCGGAATGGCGGCCTCGAACACCTGGCCCACCTTCAGTCCGAGGTAGGCGGCGGCAGCCGAGAAGAGCATGGCCATCAGCACGCCCCACGTCACCGACCAGGCGTTCACTTCGGGATAGTCGCCGTGGGGCGACATCATCGGTTCGTAGGTTTCACCCTCGTTAAGCTCGCGGAAGGCATTCTCCGCCAGCTGACTCTTAATCTCGTATTCTTTTGCTTCCATAACCTATTTAATAATATATTAGCGCGCCAGCCAGCGCGACGGGTTCTGGGGCGTCTTGCCACTGCGCAGCTGGAACTGCAGCAGGCCCTCAGAGCCGACGGTGCCGAGCGCCTGGCGCGTCTTGACCTGCTGTCCGCGCCTGACGCTGATTGACGCCAGGTTGGTATAGACCGTGATGTAGCGGCCGTGGCGCACCATGACGCCCATGACGCCGCTGATGTTGAAGACGGCGCACACCTCGCCGTCGAAGACGCTGCGCACCTGAGCGCCGGCCTGGCCCTTGATGTTGATGCCCTTGTTGTCGAGCTGCACGCCCTTCAGGCCCTCCACGTTGTGCTGGCCGTAGCCGCTGACGATGCGGTAGCCACCGCTGATGGGCATGGGCAGACGGCCCCGGTTGCTCTCGAAGGTGCCGCTCAGGCGGCGGTCCTCGGTCGAGACGGTGAACGTCTCGCGCTCCTCGCGCTCCTTGCGCTTCGCCTCGGCCATCTCGCGCTCGTGGGCCCGGGCCTCCTCGGCGGCCTTGCGCTCGGCAGCCCTGCGGGCTTCCTCAGCCTCGCGGGCGGCAGCCTCGGCGGCGCGCTTCTCCTCGGCACTCTTCCGTGCGGCGGCCTCGGCCTGACGCTTGGCGCGCTCCTCGCGGGCCTTAGCCTCGGCTATGCGGCGCGCATTCTCGCGGGCGGCAGCCTCGGCGGCGGCCTTGCGGCGGGCCAGTTCCTCGGCGCGCTTCTTGGCGGCCTCGGCGGCAGCCTTGCGGCGGGCCTCGGCGCGGGCCTCAGCCTCGGCACGGGCCTTGGCGCGGGCTATCTCCTCGGCTATGAGCTTCTCAATCTGAGCATTGAGGGCGGCGTCCTTCTTGCGCTGCTGGGCTATCAGGTTCTGTATGTTCTTCTGCTCCTTCTGCAGCGACGTCACCACCTGCTGCTGCTCGGCCTGTCGGCCTTCCAGGTTGCGGCGCTCCTGTTCGCCGCGGTTCAGCAGCGTGTGCTTCTGCTGCTTCGATGAGGCCATCTCCTGCTGCACCTCCTTGATTTCGTCCTGCAGCAGCATGACGGCCTCACCCTGAGCGCGCTGGTACTGTGCATACTCGCGCGAGAAGCGCAGCCGGCGGAACATCTGGCTGAAGTTCTGGGCGCTGAAGATGAACATCAGCTGGTTCTGCACCGAGCGGTTGCGGTGCATGTAGCGCATGGCCTTCAGGTAGTTCTGCTTGCGCTCGTCGAGCTTCTGCTGCAAGTTCTGCAACTGGATGTCGAGCGTGGCGATGTTGCCGTCGAGCACGTTCAGGTCGCGGCGAATGGTGTCGATGGTGCGGCGCTTGTCGGCAATCTCGGTGTTAATGATCTGCAGGTCCTCGAGGCGCTGCTTCACGCTGCGGCGGTTCAGCTGCAGCTTCTGTTCCTGCTCCTTGATCTGCTTCTGCAGCTGCTGGCGCTCGTTCTGCAGTCCCTTGATGTTAGCGTTCTGCGGGGTGGCCGTTTCGGTCTTGGCCTTGCCCCCGCCCCTGGCCGCCGTCTTCTTTGTAGTCGTCTTCTTCGTGGTGGCTTTCCTGACGGCAGTCTTCCGGGCGGCGGGCTTTCGCGCCGTAGTCGTCCTGGCCGACTGCGCCCTTCGCTGCTGCGTGCTCTTCTTCGTCTGAGCCGCAGTGCCAAGGGTCAGCATCAGTGCCATCAGTATGATAGTCAGTCTGCTCATCGTCTCTCTCTTTCGTATCTACTACAGCGACATGACGCGCTGAAGAATCTCGTCGACGGTCACCTCGCGGTATCTTGACGACACCTCGGTGTAGGGCTCCCAGTCGCTCTCGTGGGTGATGGCGGTCAGCTTCAGGTCGAGCGTCACCTCCTTCTTGGTGGTCTTCAGCGCGATGCCCATCTCGGCGGGGAACTGGCGCTTGCCCTGCTTCAGCTGGCTGAAGGCGCCGTAGTTCCACGTCAGTCCGGTGGAGCTGCTGTTCTGGTCCTTGAAGACGACCTTGGTCTGCTTGACGAGGCCCGTCGTCTGGCTGGCCAGCCAGCTGTAGCCGAACTTCTCGGCGTCGAACTTGATGACGGCGTCGCCGTTCTTGTCGACGCTGGTGTCGAAGCGTGCCATGTCGGCCCCGTCGAGCGAGTTGCGTCCGGGCTGGAACAGCTCGTTCCAGAACAGGGCCTGCAACGTATAGAAGCTCAGTCCGTTGGCCTGGAGGAAGTCCACGTCGGGATAGGCGGCCTTGATGTACTGTCGGTTGATGCGGTCCATGATGAGCACGTAGTCAGGCGTGAACTCCAGCCGCGCGGCCTCCATCAGTCCGAAGGCCATGAGCTGCAGGCGAATGACGCCGTCGCGCTTCATCCTGAGGTTTCCCGTCAGGGCGACTTCCTTGCCGCCGGCGGCGATGTTGACCTTCACCTTCGACGTGATAAACTTAGCGGGCTGCGCCGTGCTGACGCTCCACACCTTCTCCATGGCGGCAGCGCGCGTGACGGTGGTGACGGTGGTGGCGCCGGTAACGGCAGGTGTGGCCTGGGTGGTGGCCACGACCGTCTCAACAACTTTCTTCTTCGAGCCGCACGCCGCCACGGTCAGGGCGATAACGGCCAGCATAAGTACGTGTATTCTGTTCATTTCTTCTTGATGTATTTGCGTTGTCTGATTTTCCTGGCCAGCAGCTTGTTCTTCGGGTCCTTCTGCTGAGCCGTCCGCCACAGTTCAAGGGCGCGCTCAGGCTCACGGTTCTCGATGTAGATGTCGCCGGCATGCTCGATGATGACGGCGCTGCTGTCAGAGTCGTTCTGCAGGGCCTGGTCGATGTATATCTTAGCCTCGCTGAAGCGCTGCTGCTTGAATAGTATCCAGGCGTAGGTGTCGAGATAGGTGGCGTTCTTCGGCTCGGCCTTGATGGCCTTGTAGCTCATCTGCTCGGCGCGCTCGAGCTGCTGGTCCATCTCGCTGAGGAAGTAGGCGTAGTTGTTGAGGCACATCACGTTGTCGTCCTTCCACACGAGGCACGAGTCGTAGGCCTCGAAGGCCTCGGCAGTCAGGCCCTTCTGGTGCAGCAGGTCGCCCATGACGGCGTAGAAGTCGCTGACGATGGCTGGGTTGCTCTCGTCGTTGATGACGCTGATGCCGTTCTGGAAGGCCTCGAGGGCCTTGTCCTGGTTCTCCTGCTGGTAGTAGGCCATGCCCTGGTAGTAGTAGAAGGCCATCTCCTCGGGGTTATACTGCCGTGCGTCCTGACAGAGGCTGATCACCTCGTCGTGGTCCTTGCGGTCCCAGGCGTAGCTGACCAGCTGTAGTCGGGCGGCGGCGTTGTCGGGCGCAATGCTGAGCACGGTCTGCAGCATGGTGCGCACCGAGTCGCGCGGCATCTTCTTCAGGTCCATGTAAGCCGCACAGAGGGTGGCGATGTCGGCGTCGCGCTGGGGCTGTGCGAGCATCTTGTGGAACAGGCCGAGCACGCGGGTGCTGTCGCCGTCGCCGCGCTCGCTGTCGGCCACGACCTGGCGCATCAGGTAGATGCGCTGCTCGGTGGTGGTGTTGCGGTTCAGCAGTATCTGCTCGGTCATGGAGTCGGCCTTCTCGGTCTCGCCCTGCACGCGGAAGTAGCTGCGCAGCGACACCTGCGCCCTCGTGTTGCCGGGCTCCTCGGCCAGAATCTCGTTGTAGAGGCGCAGGGCCTCGGCCTCCTCGTCGTTGCGCAGCAGCATGTCGGCGTACATGCCGCGGTAGTTCAGGTCGTTGGGGTACTGGTCGGCCAGCTGTCGCATCTCGCCGATGGCGGCCTCCTTGTTGCCCATCTTGGTGTAAATCTCGCTCTTGGCGTAGGCCAGGCGCTCGCTCTTGCCCTCGTTGGCCTCAATGCGGTTCAGCGTGGCAATGGCCTTGTCGTTGTCGCCGGTCTGCTGATACAGTTCGTAGAGCATCTCGAGCAGCTCCTCGCGGCTCTTGTCCTGCTCGTAGAGCTGCTCTACCACGGCAATGGCCTTCGCGTACTCCTGCTCGCGAATGTACGACTGCGCGACGGTCTCGAGGTACGTGGGGTTGGCGGGCTCCAGCTCAACGGCCTTCATGTAGCACTGCTGGGCCAGGCTGTCGTTGTGGAGCATCTGGTAGTACTGTGCCAGGTAGTAGTAGGCCTCCGAAGCCTGCGGGTTGAGCTTCACGCAGTGCTGCAGCAGGTCGAACGTGGCGTCGTGGTTGCCCTTCTGCCGCTGCACCATTGCTTCGAGGAAGAAAGCATCGTATGACAATTGAGAATTGAGAGTTGAGAATTGAGAATTATGATTACCTTGAGCCTTGACGCCGTCGCCATCGCTGGCCACGGGGCTCGCGTACGTGATAACTCCCTGACATAATACCGCAAAAACTACCAACAGTCTAATCATATCTCTCATCTGTCACTTCTCATTGCTCATTTCACACCCGTGTGTCCGTAACCGCCGGCGCCGCGCTCGGTCTCGTCGAGCGCCTCAACCGTCTCAAACTCAGCCTGCTCGTGGCGGGCAATAACCATCTGGGCGATACGCTCGCCGTCGTTGACGACAAAGGGCTCGGCCGACAGGTTCACCAGCAGCACGCCCACCTCGCCGCGGTAGTCGGCGTCGATGGTGCCCGGCGCGTTGAGCACGGTGATGCCGTGCTTCAGGGCCAGTCCGCTGCGTGGGCGCACCTGTGCCTCGTGGCCCGGCGGCAGAGCGATGTAGAGCCCCGTGGGTATGAGCCTGCGCTCCATCGGTTGCAGGGTTACCGGCTCGTCGAGATTCGCTCTGAGGTCCATGCCGGCGCTCTGCGGCGTGGCGTATCTGGGCAGGGGCTGTCGCCCCTTGTTCACTACCTTTATTTTCATGTCGCTCGTTTTTAACGTGCAAATTTACGGATTATTCCTGAAACGGCCATATTTTCCCTTCGTATTTTATATATTTTTGCAGATAGACGGCCGCCTTTTTGCCAAAACGTGGCGGG
>OCTX012280093.1_pt1 | contig 52655 bp, 37 predicted proteins | sample 1539691 | NCBI WGS metagenome assembly OCTX01 (sample SAMN02144231, study PRJEB22623) | gut metagenome | biome: sheep rumen | host: Ovis aries | place: New Zealand
CCACCCCCGCCGGTGGCGAGGCTGAGGATGAGACTAAGTTCATGGACATCACTAAGAACGACGCTACCACGCACCGCTACTATGTGCCCGCCCTCAACTACGAGGAGATCATGCTGCCCGACGGTACGGCTCTGCCCATGACCGAGGACCTGCTCTTTAAGTTCGGCAAGAAGTCGTTCTACGTCGGCGACACCGAGGGCTCTTACAAGGACCTCATCGCCTTCAACGGCCAGAACCAGTACATGACCATCCCCGACTGCCAGGAGGGCGACGTCATCACTTTCTACGCTAACCGTGCCACCAAGGGCTCGGCCACGAAGCAGACCTGCATCCAGGCCATGAACGGCGGTGCCATCGCCCCCGACGGACTGGAGGCCTCGACGGGCCTGCAGGACTCTATCTGGCTCGGCTCTTCCTATGCTAACTACAAGTTTAAGGTTCAGGTGGCCGGCGACGTCAACTTCCGTTTCAGCAACTGCTTGCTGAAGACCATCACCATCGAGCTGGCCCAGGAAGAGGTGCCCTGCTCGTACAGCGTCGTGGCTGCCGTCACCGAGGACGAGCAGACCACTAACCTGAAGGAGCTCGTCGCCACGACCGCCAGCGTCACCGGCACGACCGTCAAGGCCAACTATCCCTACTGGGTGGTCGACGCCGCGGGTACGGCTTATACCCACGGCACGAAGGGCAGCGAGTTCATCGAGGCCTTCGACCTGAAGGGCGACACCACCTTCGTCATCAACTACAAGAAGACCGCCTACACGGGCGTCGCCTACCTCTCTGAGGGCGAAGACCTTGAGGGCGCCGTGCTCTGCACCAGCCCCAACTCCGCAATCCGCTCGTCGATGGGTAAGGCCGGCTACGTGCTCGAGGACCTGAAGCTCGTCACGCTGCAGCCCGGTACCTACAAGATTCGTGCCGTGCTCTTCGACGCCGGTAAGACCCCCTCTTACGTCTGCACCCTGGGTATAGGCGAGAACGAGGAGAACGACGTCTACCTCTCGGCTACGGCTACCAACTGGACCGAGACCGAGTCAGACCTGCTGACCATCACCGAGCCCACCGACGTCACGCTGAAGGCTGGCGGTAGCGAGAATACGGGTGTCGACGTCATCATGATCTACGCTTCTGAGGATGCTCCTGAGGATCCCGACGGCATCGCTGATGTCAAGTCGGCCGGCCAGAAGGCTGTACGCAAGGTTGTCCGCGACGGTCAGATTCTCATCGAGACCGCTGCCGGTACCGTCAACGTCGCTGGTCTGCAGGTGAAGTAATTAAACAATGATGAAGAGAATATTCCTACTGATGTGTAACGTCCTGCTGTCGGTAGCCCTCTGGGCTGCCGACGGCGACGTCACACTCTCCGTCAGCGGCATGACGACCAAGATGACCGACGGCACGTGGAGCGTTACGATCAACAGTGCCGGCCGTGTCAGTTCCTTGCAGCGCAAAGGCACCGAGTTCCTGTCCAGCAACGGCATCTACTTCGATTATACCACCGCCAATGGCAATCAGGGTCTGAACCCCACGAAGGTCAAGATCGTCAAGCAGACGGCCGACCACTGCGAGGTGCTCTACAGTGCCACGACGGGCAATACCATCTTCGAGCAGGGCTACATCATGCGGCGCGGCGTGCCCGGCATCTACAGCTATGTCATTGCCACCGGCACCGCCACGTCGGCCAGCGAGCCCATCAAGGAGGCCCGCGTCTGCAGCCGCCTGAGCGACACCATGCTCAACGGCTACGTCGACTGGCGCATGAACGGCCGCATCCCGTCGAACTCGGAGATGGCCGTAGCCGAGAAGGAGGAGAACACCATCCAGGATGCCACCTACCGGCTGGCCGACGGCAGTATCTACACCAAGTACAACTGGGCCAACTACGTTGAGCGCGACACGCTGCATGGCTTGTGCGGCATGAGCAACAACTACTACGGCCTGTACAACATTCCCGTCAGCTACGAGTGGATCAATGGCGGCAGCGAGCGTCAGGAGCTCACTGTCCACGCCACCAGCAAGTCGCCCATCACCATCCAGATGCTGCAGGGCGAGCACTTCGGCGGCGAGGCTATGGTGCTCCGTGAGGGCGAGAAGAAGCTCTACGGCCCGTTCCTCATCTTCACCACCTACAGCAAGGACCCCGTGAAGAGTGCCCGCATCCAAGCCGACAAAGAGGCCAAGGAGTGGCCTTACCAGTGGTTTGAGAACGACCTCTATCCCCGCGAGCGCGGAACCGTCCGTGGTCATCTTAACGTTACTACCGGCCAGCGCTGCGACAGCGTCCGCATCGTCTTGGCCCAGGAGAAGGGCAAGGATCCCCTCGAGATGATGCACGGCTACCAGTTCTGGACGCTCACCGACAAGAACGGCGACTTCGAGATCCGCAATGTCCGTCCCGATACCTACCATCTTTTCGCCTATGCCAAGACGGGCGAGGTGACCGACATGCTTGAGCAGGACGACATCGCCGTTGCTGCCGGAGAGAACGACCTTGGCACCATTACCTGGACACCGAAGAAATACACCGAGATGCTGTGGATGATCGGCCAGAACGACCGTCGCAGCAGTGAGTTCCGGCTGAGCGACACCATCCGCCAGTACGGTCTCTGGGAGCATGTGCCCCAGACGCTCACCTACACCGTCGGCGAGAGTAACGAGAAGACCGACTGGTACTATGCCCAGACGAAGGACGGCACGTGGACGGTGAAGTTCAACGTCGACAAGCGTCCCGCAGGTCGCATCTACCTGACGGCCTCGATTGCAGGCTGCGCCAGCGAGAAGGCCTCCATCGCCGTGAAGCTGAACGGCACGGTGCGTGCTACGTGGAAGCCCGGCTACAAGGATGCCTCTGTCTATCGTAGTGCCGTTAACAGCGGCCGCCATTATGTCTACACCGTCGACCTGCCCAGTACGGCTATCAAGGAGGGTACCAATCTCCTGACGTTCCAGACCAGCGGCACCGGCGGCAAGAACGGTATCATGTACGACTGTATCAAGCTGGAGGCTGGCGAAGCCATTACCGACGGCATCGTCGCCCCTCGTACGTCGTCTTCAGTCTCTCATCAGAAGCGTCTCGTCAATGGGCGTCTCGTCATTGTGAAAGACGGCCAGCGCTACAACACCGCAGGAATGAAGATAGAATGAAGCGAAGCCTTACCCTTATCTCCCTCTTTTTAGTGAGCTGCGGCATTGCCGCAGCCACTATTACTTGGTTCGACGGCCATCACCCCGTCGCCTATCAGCTTACGGGCAAGCCTGCCCCCGTTGTCGAGCAGGCCCTGCGCATGTTCAGCGACGACATGCTGCAGGTGACGGGACAGAAGGCCGTCGCAGCGCGCCGTGCCCCCATCCGCATCGTCCAAGGCCGCGGCACCGACGATGGCTTCAGTATTCGCGCTGAGGGAGGTCAGGTCGTGGTCGAAGGCCATAATGCCCGCGGCACGGCCTACGGCATTCTGGAATTGAGCCGTATGGCCGGCGTCTCGCCGTGGGTGTGGTGGGGCGATGTCCGTCCCCACACCAGCACGCGCCTCGTCTTTCACGAGGCGGACAGCATCAACCATATTCCCAGTGTCGCCTACCGCGGCATTTTTATCAACGACGAGGACTGGAGCCTGCGTCGCTGGTCGCCCGACGGTATGGGACCGCAAACCTACAAGCGGTTGTTCCAGCTGATGTTACGCCTGCGTGCCAACACCATCTGGCCAGCCATGCACGACGTCTCGCCGGGCTTCTTCACCGTTAAAGGACGCTCGGCCGAAGGACGCTTGCAAAGCAAGAACAAGGCGATGGCCGACTCCTTCGGCATCGTCATCGGCACCAGCCACTGCGAACCGCTGCTGCGCAACAACGTGGCTGAGTGGGACGTGAAGCAGCGCGGACCGTACAACTATATCACCAACCGCGAAGCCGTCAAGCGCTACTGGACTGAGCGCCTCAAGGAGGTACGTGGTTCCGAGGAGCTTTTTACCATCGGCATGCGTGGCATCCACGACGGTTCGATGGAAGGCGTAAAGACGGCCGAAGAGAAACTTAACGGCTTGCAGCAGGTCATCGACGACCAGCGCGAGCTGATACGAACCTATTATAATAAAAAGGTAGAGCAGGTGCCGCAGGTCTTCATACCTTATAAGGAGGTGCTCGAGATTATGGAGAGCGGTCTCCGCGTACCCGACGACGTGACGTTAATGTGGTGCGACGACAACTACGGCTATCTGACCCGCCTGCCCGACAGCCTGCAGCAGCGGCGGCAGGGTGGGGGAGGCATCTACTACCACCTGAGCTACTGGGGCCGGCCCCACGACTACCTGTGGCTCACGACGACGCAGCCCGGACTCATCTACAGTGAGATGCGTGCTGCCTATGACCATAACTGCCGCCGCCTGTGGATAGCCAATGTCCACGACCCCAAGGTGGCCGCCTACCAGCTGGAGCTGTTCCTCGACATGGCGTGGGACATCGAAAGCCTCACCCCCAGCCCCTCTCGCAAGGGGAGGGGAGTGCTGACCCTTGAGGAGCATTTGGAGCGGTGGCTGACGACGCAGTTCGGCTCGGTGGTAGGGCATGCCATTGCGCCGGCGATGAAGGAGTTCTGCCGATTGAATGCCGTCCGTAGGCCCGAGTTCATGGGCTGGACGCAGGTAGAGCTCGACAAGAAGCGTTACCCCGGTGGCAAGTCAGTGCCCACGACGACGGCGTTCACCCTTGCCGAGGCCTACCAGCGCATGGCCGACTTCGCCCGCATAGAAGCCACAGTCGAGACCTACCGGCCGCTCGTCATGGAGGGCCGTCAGGATGCCTACTTCGCCCACGTGCTCTACCCCGTACACGCTGCCGCCGCCATGACGCGCAAGATGCTTGCAGGTGAGGACGACAGCCGTCGCGCCTACGAGGACATACAGCAGCTGACCACCCGCTATAACCAATTGAACAATGGTAAGTGGCGCAATCTGATGTCAGCAGCCCCGCGCGACCTTCCCGTCTTCGGGCCTGTGCGCACAACGCTGCCCCAGCATGCCACGCCACGCCGCGTCATTGCCCGCAATGCCAGCGACAGCCCAACCCTTAAATCCTCCGCCGCCGCAGGGAGGGGGATGACGACCATCCAAATGCTCGGTCATTCCATGAACGCCGTCGCCCTGCCCAAAGGCTGCGAACTGGCCTACGACTTCGAGACTTCCCTCCCTATGGGGACGGGGGAGGGTCTGGAGGCCCTGCTCTATACCGCCATGATTCCCACCCAGCCCAGCGACCGTGGCGACCTGCGCTATGAGGTGGGCATCGACGACCAGCCGCGCACCGTCATCTCGCTCAAGGAGCCCTATCGCTCTGAGCAGTGGAAGCAGAACGTGCTCCGTCAGCAGGCGCTGAAGAAGACGCCCATCCGGCTGACCGCGGGCCGCCACAGGCTCTACATCAAGGCCCTCGACGACCACATCATCGTCGACCAGTGGATGATTGACCTCCTCGGCAATAGTCAATCCTACGAAATACCCGTCAAGAAAGAATAGCTTATGAGACAGAAAACCGCCTTACTCGTCATGCTCCTCACCGTCTGGCTGACAGCCGCGTGGGGTGTCGAGAACTACCCTTATCGCAGTGATTACCTGTGGGTCACCGTCCCTGACCATGCCGACTGGCTCTACAAGACAGGCGAGCAGGCCAAGGTCGAGGTGCAGTTCCTGAAATACGGCGTGCCTTGCGACGGCACCGTCGAGTACGCCATTGGCACCGACCTGCTTGAGGCCGATACCCACGGCAAGGCTGAGTTGCGCGGTGGTCGCTGCACCATCAACATGGGCACCGCCACGCGCCCCTGCTTCCGCGACCTGCGCCTGCAGCTGACGGTCGGCGGCAAGACCTATCATCATCATGTCAAGGTGGGCTTCTCGCCCGAGCAGATCAGGCCCTTCACCCAGCAGCCCTCCGACTTCCAGGCTTACTGGCAGCAGTGCCTGCGTGAGGCTGCCGACTATCCGCTGAAGTTCACCAAGGAGCCGTTTCCGGCCTACTCCAGCGACAAGGTCGAGTGCTTCCTCGTGAAACTCGAGGTCGACCGCCAGCACCACTCGCTCTACGGCTACCTCATGTTGCCCCGCGGCGCCAAGCCCGGCTCGTGCCCCGTGGTGCTCACCCCTCCGGGAGCCGGTGTGAAGACCATCAAGCAGGCCGTCGAGCGCAGCTACTTCCAGGAGCAGGGCGTCATCCGCTTCGTCACCGAAATCCATGGACTGAACCCCACGCTCGACGACGCGACGTTCTCAGACCTTAGCCGCGCCTTCGGCAACTATCTGGAGATGGGGCTCGAGAGCCGCGATACTTACTACATGCGCCATGTCTACTTAGGGCTGGTGCGCTGCATCGACCTGCTGACGTCGCTGCCCGAGTGGGATGGCCGTAACGTCGTCACCCTGGGCGGCTCGCAGGGCGGGGCTCTGTCGCTCATTGCCGCAGCCCTCGACCCGAGAGTGACCCTCTGCGTGGCCAACCACCCGGCCCTGAGCGACATGGGCGCCGCCTCGCAGCCCGACCGCACCCACGGCTATCCCCACTTCAAGCGCGAATTGCTGACGCCCGCCGCCCTCAAGACGCTGGCCTATTACGACGTGGTCAACTTCGCACCCTACATCAAGGCCAAGACCTGTCTCACCTGGGGCTACAACGACAATGTCTGTCCGCCCACCACGAGCTATGCCGTGTGGAACCTGCTGACCTGTCCCAAGGAGAGCCTCATCACCCCCGTCAACGAGCACTGGACCAGCGACGCCACCAACCGTTGGCAGCTCGACTGGCTGTTGCGCAACATAAAGAAATAGGAGAAAACATACGATATGAAGTTTAAGGAAGAAATCAACGAGAGCTACACCATGGCCGAGGCCATCAAGGAGGCCCAGCGCTGCCTTCAGTGCAAGGTCCCCCAGTGCCGCAAGGGCTGCCCCATCAGCAACGACATTCCCGAGTGGATACACGAGCTGAAGAAAGGCAACCTGGGCAACGCCATCAGCATCATCCGCGCTAAGAGCAACCTGCCCGCCGTCTGCGGCCGCGTCTGTGCCCACGAGAAGCAGTGTGAGGGCAGCTGTGTGCTGGGCAAGAAGGACCAGCCCGTGAACATCGGCAAGCTGGAGCGCTTTGTGGCTGACTTCGACTCAGAGATCGGACTGACCCACGAGGACGTGGCCGAGAAGAACCGCGGCAAGGTGGCCGTCATCGGCGCCGGACCGTCGGGCATCACCGTGGCCGGCGACCTCTCGCGCCAGGGTTTTGCCGTCGAGATGTTCGAGATGGAGGCCCAGTGCGGCGGCGTGCTGCGCTACGGCATTCCCGAGTATCGCCTGCCTAAGGAGGTGGTAGCCCGCGAGATACGTTATATCGAGAAGATGGGCGTCATCATCCACCGCAACACCCATGTCGGCGTCAGCATCACCGTCGACAGCCTCTTCCAGCAGGGCTTCGATGCCATCTTCATCGGTACGGGCTTAGGCAAGCCCAAGACGCTCGACATTCCCGTCTTTCAGAACGGCCGCTGCATCTCTGAGGGCGAGGGCGCCGTCAGCTGCAACGACCTGCGCCACATGCGTATGGCCATCCACTTCCTGCGCCGTGTTGAGCTTATCAGCGAGGGCTACATGAGCCGCGACGAGCTGCCCGTGCCACCCGGTGCCCACGTCTTCGTCATCGGTTGCGGCAACACCGCCATGGACGCCTCGCGCACGGCTCTGCGTATCGGGGCCGCACAGGTTAACGTCATCTACAACCAAGGCATCGACACCATGTCGGCCCTGCGCGCCGAGTACGACGATGCCGTCAGCGAGGGCGTGCGCTTCTGCTGGTGGAGCTCGGTGGCCGAAATTCACGTCGACGACGACCTGAACATGACCGAGATCGTGCTCGAGACCGCCGAACCCGGACAGCAGCCCGTGCGCCGTACGCTGCCCGCCAACAATGTGATTATGGCCATCGGCGCCACGCCCAACACGAAGATCGTGCGCACCACCTCGGGCCTGAAGAACGACGAGCGCCGCTTCCTCGTCACCCGCGACGTGCCCTACGGCATGACCACCCGCAACGGCGTCTTTGCCGGCGGCGACGTGGCCAACCGCCAGGCCACCGTCGTCCACGCCATGCAGGATGCCAAGCGCGTGGCCTTAGGCATTGCCCAGTACGTCGATGCCGTCCGGCTGATGCGGGCCATTAACATGGAAACGCCAAAACAATAAATACTGAAGAACATGAGAAAACTCGTTACGCTCAGCCTGCTCATGGCAGCAGCGACAGCCGTCGCACAGACGGCTCGAAAGTTCACCGTAAACATCACCCCCGACGGTCAGGCCAACATGGTCGTCTACCTGCCCGAGGAGCCTACGGGGCGCGCCGTGGTTGACCTGCCCGGCGGCGGCTACAGTCACCTCTCGATGCAGAACGAGGGCCACCAGTGGGCCGAGTGGTTCAACCGTCAGGGCATCGCCTTTGCCGTCGTCACCTATCGCATGCCGAACGGCGACCGCACCATCCCCGTCGGCGACGCCCAGCAGGCCATCCGCACCGTGCGCGACTCGGCCCAGGCGTGGTCTGTCAACCCCTACGATGTGGGCATCATGGGGTTCTCGGCCGGCGGCCACCTGGCCTCAACGGTGTCCACCCATAGCGAGCGGGCCTCACGTCCCGACTTCTCGATACTGTTCTACCCCGTCATCTCGATGGACGAGCGCGAGACCCACAAGGGGTCGGTCAACGGCTTCCTCGGCGACAAGAAGACCGACAAGGAACTGGTGCGCCGATTCTCCAACCAGAACGCCGTGCGCAGCCACCTGACGCCGCCCGCCGTCATCCTGATGGCCAACGACGACCGCGCCGTGCCGCCTGTAACCAACGGCATAGCCTACTACTCGGCCATGCGCCGCGCCGGCAACGAGTGTGCCCTCCACGTCTACCCGACGGGCGGCCACGGCTTCGGCATGAACCCCAAGTTCAAGTACCACGACCAGATGCTCAGCGACCTCAAGACCTGGCTCGACGGGCATAAGGCGCCGCGCCGTGACGCCGTCCGCGTGGCCTGCATCGGCAACAGCATCACCCACGGCTCGGGTATTGACATGCAGGAGCAGAACGGCTATCCCGCACAGCTCGGTCGCCAGCTTGGCGACGGCTATCAGGTCAGGAACTTCGGCGTCGGCGCACGCTGCATGATGGCCACCTCTGACCATCCCTACATGCAGGAGATGGCCTGGCGCGACGCCCTGGCCTTCCAGCCCCAGGTCGTTGTCATCAAGTTGGGCACCAACGACTCGAAGGACTACCAGTGGAACCAGCAGCAGTATGAGCGCGACTACCAGCTGATGATCGACACCCTCAGCCAGCTGCCCTCGGCGCCCCGCATCCTGCTCTGCACGCCCATCCGCGCCTTCAGCGACAAGTGGGGCATCACCGACTCCGTCATCGTCAACGGTGTCATTCCCTCCATCCAAAAGATAGCCAAGAAGAACCGCTTAGAGGTCGTCGACCTGCATCCCGTCATCGACGACCGCGGTATGATGACCAGCGACATGATACACCCCAACGACAAGGGCGCCGGCCGCATGGCCGAGACGATAGCCGCCGCGATAAAGACCGTGCCGGCCGTGAAGGGACGTAAAAAGAAGAAATAACGGAAACAGAAACTGACACAAGATGAAGAAACTTCTACTGACAATCGGCATGGCCCTGGCCCTCGGCGGAATGGCCGACGGACAGACGGCCGACCTCGGCGGCCGTGCACTCTGGGCCTCCATCAACGGGGCGAGCAACGCCTCGACCGGTAACTACACCCAGCACACGGGCAAGGTGCTCGTGTCGTGGCGCATGCTGCCCGGCGACGACGCCACGACGGGCTTCGACCTCTACCGCACCATCGGTACGGGGCGCGAGGCTAAGATCGCATCGAACATCCGCAACCGCACCTGCTACCAGGACGCCACGGCCAGCAAGACGGCACAGACCACCTACCGGCTGACCTACGCCGGCAGTAGCGAGACGCTCAGCACCTACACGCTGAAGGCTGCCCAGGTGAGCAGCGGCCAGCCCTACATCACGATACCACTGAAACCCACCACCGACGTCTGTACCGACGCGAGCATCGTCTACCAGGCTAACGACTGCTCGGTGGGCGACCTCGACGGCGACGGCCAGATGGAGATCGTCGTGAAGCGACTGCTCACCGTGCTCGCTGCCGACGGCTCGGTCGTGAGCGACGGCACCGGCGCCGGAGCCAGCGACCGGCGGGCACGCCACTGCGTCGTCTGGGATGCCTACAAGCTCGACGGCACCATGCTCTGGCGCATCATGTCGGGGCCGAACATCATACTGGGCAACAGCTCGAACTTCGCCGTGGCCGACCTCGACGGCGACGGGCGCTGCGAGTTCGTCACCAAGACCGGCGAGGGCACCATCTTCGGCGACGGCGCCGAGATTGGCGATACCGACGGCGACGGCGTCACCGACTACCGCAACAACTGGGTGAGCCACTACACCGGACCGTCGGCAAAGGGTCCCGGCGGCCCTGAGTTCTTCTCCGTCTGCGACGGGGCTACGGGGCGCGAGCTGGCCCGTGCCGACTTCATTTCGAGCACCGACCGCGGCACGGGCTGGAAGGCCCAGAGCGAGACGTGGGGCGACGACTACTGGAAGCGTGCCAACTCGCTGCGCCTCGGCGCGGCCTCGTTCCGGGGCGACCGCACGATGCAGGTGTTCCTCGGCCGTGGCGTCTACGGGCGCACCGTCGTCGAGGCATGGAGCTACGCCGACGGTCGGCTGGAGCGCCTCTGGCACTTCGACACGTCAGACCCCGGCGGGCGCGACACCAACAAGGACGGCAAGCCTAACTCCGCCTACGCCAGTCAGGGTAACCACTCGTTCAACGTGGCCGACCTCGACGGCGACGGCCGCGACGAGGTGATGTACGGCTCGTGTGCCTTCGACGACGACGGCACCGGTCTCTGGACGTCGGGCCTGGGCCATGGCGACGCCAACCACGTGGGTAAGTTCCTGCCCGACCGCGACGGCCTGCAGGTTTTCCACTGCCTGGAGTCGGGCAAGACGATGGTGGCGCTGCACGACGCCGCCACGGGCGAGGTCATCTGGAAGAAAGACGCCACAGCCGACAACGACATGGGCCGCTGCATGGTGGCCGACATCTACCCCAGCTATCCTGGCTGCGAGTTCTGGTATTTCCGCGGAAAGGTCATCAAGGCCGACGGCACCGAGACGGCCGTCAGCACCGCCGGTACCGACGGCTGGAAGGGCGGCTGCAGTGCCGGCATCTGGTTCGACGGCACGCTGTCGCGCCAGCTCATCAGCGAGGAGAACATCATCGAAAGTCCGGCCAACGGCCGCACCTTCACCATCTGGCGCTACGATGCCTCTGAGAACAATGGCACGAAGGGCAACGTGGGTTGGTATGGCGACATGGTGGGCGACTGGCGCGAGGAGTTCATCATGCCCGACAACACGAAGCTGAAGGACGTGAAGGTGTTCGCCACCTGGTATCCTACTGCCTATAAGTTCCCGTGGCTCATGACCGACCACACCTACTATATGTCGTGCATCAACCAGAACGTGGGCTACAACCAGCCCACCAATCTGGGCTACTTCCTCGGCAGTGGCATCAAGCCCGCCGAGGCATGGGCTGAGGCTGCCAAGGTGCAGAATGTCAACATCGTGCCGACCGGCATCGCTCCTGTTTCCGTCCCCGTTTCCGTTCCCGGAACGTATAACCTGGCCGGGCAGCGGGTCGGCGGGCAGTACAAGGGTATTACGATCCAAGGCGGCCGAAAGGTCTTCAGAAGGTGATGGCATAGAGTATGGTGGGAGAATAGTAGCGAAACACAGAAAACAACCCGCACTTCCCGCACTTCCCGCACCTGACTTCGCCCCGAGAGGCGGCGGATGGCGCGCGAAAGGCGGCGCGCCACGATGTTCCCACGGCCTGGGACAAACGTCCCACGCCGTGGGACAATTATTCCACGGCGCGGAATAATTATTCACCGCCCATGAATGTCGGGCGTGGTGCGGGAAGTGCGGGAAGTGCGGGGTATAACCTGCGATTAGCAACTCTTTAATCCCCTAATTCGTAAACGATTGCGTAAAGAAAGCGGTGAGGCGTGCCATGCGCTTTGCCTAAAAAGTCGTATATTTGCGGTCTGATAGCTAATAGCTGAACTACAACAATTAAAACTATAAAATTATGAATTACAAGCATTTTAAACTTTTGCTGCTGAGTGTGTTTGCCATACTCAGTGGAATGGCGCACGCCAGTCAGATGGGCACCGTGACCTTCGCCGCCGGTGAGGCCACCGGCACTGTGCCTGCCGCCGTTGAGGAAGAGGTGGGCGCCGAGATTACCCTGCCCACCAACTACACCCTCTATGTCGAGGGCAAGACGCTGACCGGCTGGAGCGACGGAACCAACCAGTATGCTCCGGGTGAAGAATACACCGTTCCCGCTGAGAACGTGACGCTGACCGCCGTATTCACCAAGAACGAGGTGAACCTCAGCGACCGTACCGAGCCCGTCACCGTGAAGTTTGACGTACAAGAGGGCGGCACGCTGAAGGAGAAGGCTATCATCGATACCGATTTCCAGGATTGGACAAAGTCGAGCTCGAAGTCGACGGTCTCTACAAACTTCAGTGGCGAGACCATCACTTTCACTTATGTAAATACCAGTGTTGACCCCGATGCTACAAATGAAGGCAAGTTCCCGACCGCTACCGACGCAGCCTACAAAGGCTACCTGCTGGCTGCTAAGAGTGAGGCCACTGTGACCACTTCAACGTTCAAGAACATCACCAAGATTCGCTATCGTCACGGTGCCACGGGAAGCAAACGAGGCTGGGGCTTGAAGATGAAGGCCGCCGGTGATGCCGACTGGACTGTGGTCAGTGATGAAGTTACCAACGGTACGGCCTGGATTGAGAAGGACATCAACAAGGAGAACGTTCAGTTGCAGTGGTATAATTTGAACACAGCACAGAATGCCTATATGTTCGAGTTAGAGGTCTACGCCAACGTACTTGTCACTGCAGAGCAAGTGACGCTGACCACCGCTGTTAGTCCAGAGGGTACAGGCACGGTGACGGTAAAGCCTTACGCTGCTGAGTACGACGAGAACACGGAGGTGACGTTGACAGCCGAGAAAAACTTCGGTTATAAGTTTAAGCAGTGGACAAAAGACGGTGAGGTAATTGGCACCGACGCAACCCTGGCATATACCATTGCAGAGAACAGCACCGTTACGGCTGAGTTTGAGGCTGTTGACACCTACGAACTGAAGGTAAATGTTGACGGTTCCAATGACTATATGGTGACAATGAATCCCATGCCTAATGTAGTCGATGGCAAGATGATGTACGAGGCAGGTACAGCCGTGCAACTGACGGCCAATAGCTATGAAGGCCTTGTAACGTTCAACAACTGGAGCGATGGTGATACCAAGTCGGAAAAGCTCATCAGCATGACAGACGGTAATGAGTTAACAGCCGTCTATGCCAATGCCGTTGACATCATTGCCGGCTGGGACTTCTACCTGAAAGGCGGTGAGGGCCGTCCGGCTGACTTTGCCTCCGATGGAAATGAAACTGCCGCGTTGAGCCTTGTCTACCCTGACGGCAAGACCAGTGGCTGGCTCGACAAGAGTGCCGAGGCTGCTGGTGGCTATGAGTCGTTCAAGGGTGCTGCCGTGAACTGGCGAAACGATGTGGAGATAGGCTCTACATGGTGGCAGACGAAGGTGAATGCTAAGGACTTCACCGACATCAACGTGCAGTTCCAGATGCTGTATAACTACAATGCCTACAAGAAGTACGATGCAGAGTACTCGCTCGACGGCACGACGTGGACAAACTTCGGATCGGTCACGATGAGCGGTGCCAAGGCTCCCGTCTCGTTCAGCAAGACGCTGCCCGCCGCCTGCAACAATCAGGCGAACCTCTACATCCGCCTGATAGCCGACAAGACCTCAAGCATCGACGGCTCGGCATCGGCCAACGACGGCAATACGCTGGCCATGTTCTTCATCACGGGTACGCAGGCTCTCGTTAACGATGGTAAGGCTCCCGAGCTCTTCTCCACTGTTCCCGCCGACGGTGCCGCCAGCGTATCGGCCAGCGGCAAGGTGGTGCTGACGTTCAACGAGAAGGTGCAGGTGGCCGAGGGCACCACTGCCACGCTCGGCTCGCTGACGCTCACCCCGGTGGTCAGTGGCAAGTCCATCGTCTTCGAGTATAAGGGCTTGGAGTACTCCTCGGAGTACACCTTCACGCTGCCCGCCAACGCCGTCAGCGACTTGACCGGCAACACACTGACCGAGGCCGTCACCTTCAGCTTCACCACGATGACGCGCCCGACGGTCACGAAGGGCCTCTACGACGCCGTGGTCAGCAACGCCGACGAACTGCTGGCCGCCATCAACGCTGCCAACAAGCGCAGCGACACTAACACGCGCTACCGCATCTTCGTGAAGAACGGTACTTACACGTTGCCGCTAAGCACTACTGAGACCATCAACAGTGACGACGGCAACACCTATCCTGCCCCCTACACGTCGATTACGGCTTCTAATATTTCGTTCATCGGCGAAAGCCGCGACGGTGTGACCATCACCAACGACCTGGCCGGTGCCAAGACGTATAATGGCAAGTACGGTGTGACCAGTGTTTACGACGGTATCGGGAAGAGCGACGTCCTGCAGCTGCAAGGCCCTGTACGTGGCACCTACTTCCAGGACCTGACGGTGAAGAGCGGCATTAGCGACGCCCTGGGCCGCAACCTGGCCATTCAGGACAAAGGTTCACAGTCCATCTACAAGAACACCGTGCTCTGGGGCTATCAGGACACCTGGACCTCGAACAACGACAACGGCCTGTACTACTTCGAGGGCGGCAAGGTGCGCGGCCGCACCGACTTCCTCTGCGGTAAGGGCGACGCCTTCTTCAATGCTGTCGACATTCAGGTTTGTATGAATACTGGCGGCTATATCGCCGTGCCGTCGAAGAGCATCAAGTACGGCTATGTGTTCAAGGACTGCAACATCCTCTGTGAGAGTAGCTCGCTGAACGGTAAGTACACACTTGGACGTCCGTGGGGTCAGGGTACGCCCGTAGCCCTCTGGATAGACACCAAGATGCAATATGCGCCTTCTGCCATTGGCTGGAGCGAGATGAGCGATGGTTGGCCGAAGCAGTTTGCTGAGTGGAACTCTACCCTTACCAACGGCACCGTCGTTGACCTCAGCGGTCGTAAGACCACCTTCGGCGACGGACACACTAACGTTCCTGTGATGACTGCCGAGCAAGCACTTGAGGCTGGCGACCCGCACAACGTGTTCGGCGACTGGGACCCGACGCTCCTGACCGAGCAGGCGCCCATGCCGCAGAACGTACGCCAGGAGGGTACCGCCCTCGTCTGGGACGGCAGCAACTACGCCCTGCTCTGGGCCATCGTCAAGGACGGCAGCGTGGTTGACTTCACCACTGAGCCCACTTACGAGCTGACCAAGAGCGGCCAGTACGCCGTGCGCGCCGCCAACGAGATGGGCGGCCTGAGCGAGGCCTCCGCCGCCGTCGAGGCTACTGTCGCCGAGGTCGTCAAGGTGAAGCTCAACGCCGACGGCTACGCCACGCTGGCCAGCCAGAAGGCCCTCGACTTCAGTGCCGTCGATGGACTTACCGCCTACATCGTCAGTTCGACGACGGTCACCGAGGCCACGCTGACCTCAGTAGCCAGCGCTCCCGCCGCCACCGGTTTGGTGCTCAAGGGTGAGGCCGGTGCCGAGTACACCATACCCGCGGTTGAATCGGCCGATGCCGTCAGCAGCAACCTGCTCGTCGCCGCTGTCGGGGCTACGACGGTCGAAGCCGAGAGCGTCTACGTGCTCGACGGCTCGACGTTCAAGGTGTTCGCCGGTACGCAGATTCCCGCCGGGAAGGCCTACCTGCCCAAGGCCGACGGTGCCCGCCAGCTTACGCTCGTCTTTGCCGACGCTACGGGGATTGACGATAACCTTAACGCTGACCTTAACCGGAACGGGAACGTGGTCGACTTGCAGGGTCGCCGTGTCGCCAAGCCGGGCAAGGGCGTCTATATCGTCGGCGGAAAGAAAATCATCGTTAAATAAAGAGAAAGGAGGAACCGACTTATGAAGAAGCAATATGAAAGTCCCGCCGTCGAGGTAGCCGAGCTTGAGACGGTCGTCATGCAAGCCACGTCCGAGGTGCTGCCCATCAGTGAGGAAACTACCGAGAACGTTGACGCCCGTCAGTTGCTGTTCGGCGTTGTTGACGAATAGCGTAATCTACTACGAACTGTACGAATTATACGAATGAAGAAATTTATTTTATCCCTTTTGACCATGGCCGCAACGCTCACCGTTGCGGCCAATGGTGTTTACAACGTGCGCGACTTCGGAGCTAAGGGCGACGGCACGACGCTCGACTCGCCCGCCATCAATGCCGCCATCGAGGCGGCCGTCAGCGACGGCGGCGGTCAGGTGCTGCTGCCCGCCGGCACCTACCTCTCAGGCAGCATCCGCCTGAAGTCGAACATCGACCTCCACCTTGCCGCCGGTGCCACCATCCTCGCCGTCGACCCGAAGAAGTTTCCCCCTACGGGGGGGACGGAAGGGGGGCTTGAGCTTTACGACGAGTCAGAATCGTTCGGCGGCTTCCCTGAGTATCAGGACGGCGGCCACACCTATTTCCACAACTCGCTCATCTGGGCCGAAGGCCAGCAGAACGTCAGCATCACCGGCCACGGCATGATTGACGGCAAGGGGTTGACGAAGAAGGACACCGAGCGTGCCGGACAGCTGCAGGGCGGCAGCATCGGTACCGGCGACAAGGCCATCGCCCTGAAGCTCTGCCGGCGTGTCACCCTGCGCGACATCACCATCTACCGTGGCGGCCACTTCGCCATCATCATGACCGGCTGCGACCTCTCGACCGTCGACAACGTGACCATCGACACCAACCGCGACGGCTTCGACATCGACTGCTGCAAGTACATGACCATCACCAACTGCCGCATCAACACCCCATCGGACGACGCCCTGGTGCTCAAGTCGAGCTATGCGCTGAAACGGCCCGTGCTCTGCGAGCATATCGCCGTGTCGAACTGCAACATTACGGGCTTCAAGTGCGGCACGCTGCTCGACGGCACCTACGTCCCCGAGCCCGTCGGCTGGGTCTGCGGGCGCTTTAAGCTCGGCACCGAGTCGAACGGCGGCTACCGTAACATCTCGCTCACCAACTGCACCTTCATGTACAGCAGCGGACTGGCCTTCGAGGAGGTCGACCAGGGGCTGATGGAGAACATCGTCGTGTCGAACATCACCATGTCGCACGTACACCACTATCCCATCTACATCACCACCGGCTGCCGCAACCGCGGACCCAAGGAGGTGACGCGACGCTCGTCGGCACGCGACATCCAGATATCGAACGTCATCGCCGACGACTGCGACTCGCTCTGCAGCATCATCGTCACCGGCATGAAGGACGAGCCTGTGCGTGGCGTCTGGCTCTCTAACATCCGCCTCTACTTCAAGGGTGGCGGCACACGCGACCTGGTGAACAAGGACTACCGCGAGCAGGGCACCAACTACCCCGAGCCGAAGTTTGCCGGATGGACGCCCGCCTACGGTCTCTACGCCCGTCACGTCGAGGGGCTTCACGTCAGCGACGTCACTTTCCGCTACGAGCGCCCCGACTACCGTCCCGCCGTCGTCCTCGACGACGTCCGCCAGTGTACGCTCCGTGCCATCGATGCACCGACGGAGCCAGGGGTCGACAAGGTCGTGCAGTTCCGCTCGTCGGACGTTATTTTGAGGTAAGCTCTCACCTCCCACCTCTTACCTCTCACCTATAAATTTTCTCCGCAAGCCTTGCGGAGATTTTTGTTTCTCGGAATACTTTTGTAACTTTGCACACCGAAATGACTACAGAACGACTGACGGCCGAGGAAATGGCCAGGGAGGTGAAACGGCTGGCTGACCAGCTGGCGGTGGCAGGACGCAGAGACCTGCTGCTGCGGGCCATCGGCGTGCCACTCTTGGAGGAGCTGCGCATCGAGGCGGCGCGGAGCCGTCTGTCGCGGCTGGTCATCACCAGAGACTACCGCTTCCTCCTTGCCGACTATCATGTCGAGGTAGAGCTGCAGCCGGTCCACAAGGCGGTCTACCTGCTGTTCCTGGCCCATCCTGAGGGCATCGAGTTCAAGCGGCTGCACGACTACCGTGCTGAGTTGTTCGGTTACTATCAGGCTACGGCGCGCCTCATGGACAAGGAGAAGATAGCTGACAGCGTCGACAAACTGGTCGACCCGCTCGACAATGCCATCAACGAGAAGTGCTCGCGCATCAAGAAAGCCTTCCTTGACCTGATGGACGAATATCGCGCCAGCTACTATATCATCGGCAGTCATACCCGTAAGCACATTGCCGGGCGAATTTGGTACGAACGGCTGAAGGTCATCACCCTGCCGAGGGAGATGGTGGTGAGGGAAAAGTGAAGAGTGAAAAGTGAAGAGTGAAAAGTGAAGAGTGAAAAGTGAAGAGTGAAAAGTGATAAGTGGAAAGAGATATGGGAGAAGAGAATAATACGCTGCTGGACTTCGGACCGGTGGAAAACAAGATGCAGGGCATCATCAAGGTGATTGGCGTGGGCGGCGGCGGTTGTAATGCCGTGCGTAACATGTACAACGAGGGCGTCGACGGCGTGTCGTATGCCGTCTGCAACACCGACAGCCAGTCGCTGTCGTGCTCGCCGGTGCCGGTAAAAATCCTTTTGGGCGAGTCGGGCCTCGGCGCCGGCGGCAATCCTGTGCTGGGACGCTCCGAGGCCGAGACCAATGTCCAGGACATCGAGCGGCTGCTCTCTGATGGCACGAAGATGGTGTTCGTCACCGCCGGCATGGGCGGCGGAACGGGCACCGGGGCCGCCCCCGTCGTAGCCAGTGTGGCCAAGGAGATGGGCATGCTCACCGTCGGCGTGGTGACCATCCCCTTCTACTTCGAGAAGAAGCGCAAGATCATCAAGGCCCTGAAGGGTGTCGAGGAACTGCGTAAGAACGTCGATGCCCTGCTCATCGTCAACAACGAGCGGCTGTGCGACGTCTACGCCGACACTGAAATCTCTGTCAAGGACGCCTTCCGGCGCGCCGACAACATCCTGATGGATGCCGTAAAGGGTATTGCCGAACTGATAACCCTACCCAGCGACGGCGGCATCAAGAGCGACTTCCGCGACGTTGAGGCCACGATGAAGAACGGTGGCGGAGCCATCATGGCCATGGGGCGTGCCAGCGGCGAGCGGCGTGTCGAGAAGGCCATCGTCAACGCCCTCGACTCACCACTGCTCTACGGCAACGACATCGGGCGTGCAAAGCGCATACTCTTCAACATCTATTCGAGCGACGAGCACCCGATCTTCGTACAGGAGATGCTGCAGATTGACGACTTCTTCGACCAGCTTGACCCTGACATCGACGTCATCTGGGGCACAGCCACCGACGACTCCTTAGGCGAGGATGCCAAGGTCACCATCCTGGCCACTGGGCTGGAGGACGACCTGCGCAAGGAGGTGGAGCAGGATGCCCACCAGGGCGAGGACGACTTCTACGAGGACCTGATTCCTAAGCTCTACAAGCCCGTGAAGCAGAAGAAAGTCGTCGAGGTGCTCACCCAGGAACTGCCCTTCGAGGTAGAGCCTGCTCCCGCCCCTGAGCCTGCCAAGGAGCCGGAGCCAGCGCCCACGCCCGAGCCCGAGCCTGAAGAGCCGAAGTCGCCCACTCTTCTCGACAAGCTGAAGACCTATCTCCTCAATCTGGTGAAGGACGATGGTGACTACTGATAAAATAAGTTACGCCAGAATACTCATCCGCAAAAAAAAGTAATTAATAATTTGGCGTTATCAAGCAAAAGCATTACCTTTGCATGCAGATGTATTACAAGCAATAAACGAAGAATATGGAAACAACAACGATTCGCCGCCCCGCTTCATTCCGTTTGCGTGCCGATTTGCTTGAGGGGCTGAAGCGCAACGCGGCACGCTCGAACCGCTCTCTGAACAACTATGTGGAGAGCGTCCTGCTCGACGTTGTCTATAACGAGCCTAATGAGGAGACAAAGGCTGCCATAGAAGAGGCAATGAATAGGAAGGAATATCCTGCAGAGGATGTTTATGACAACGTTGATGAAATGTTCAAAGCTCTGGGAGTTGACGTATGAAAAAGTTTTTCTTATCATCAAGATACAAGAAGGACTTTAAGCGATACCAATATAACGCCCAAAAACTTAAAGCACTGAAAGAAGTACTCAACATGTTGCAGCACGAGCAGCCCATCCCTGCCGAATACCAGCCCCACATGCTCCACGGAAACTACAAGGGCTGCATGGAGTGCCATATACAGGGTGACTTTCTGCTGATATGGGTAGACCCCAATACTGACATCATTGAACTGGTACGCTTGGGCTCACACTCCGAACTGTTTGGGAAATAATATCTTAGAATTCACAAATGAGATAATGATTATCCGCATGCATCCGAGAGACGGCCTGAAAGGCCAGAGAGCTCCCAGTCCAGGGCACGCCCTGGGTTGAAGAGGAAGTTACATTCGCCCTGAATGGGCAAAAGAACAGCTCTCAAATAACGCTTTTGCCCTTTCAGCGTGTGGGCTACGCCTCCTATACCCCTATCATTGGGGATATATTAGAGCATAGGGATAGTATATTCCAAACTTTTTCTCACTTTTTTTCTGTTTGGAGTGGCGAAATAGAAATAAAATGTGTAATTTTGTAGCCGGTTCGGGGAGAAATCCGGACTGATGAAGCATTCGCTATTATTTCGCGTTCAGCCAAAAGCCTCGGAAACTTCTTGGAAATAACAACGCAACGAGATAATACGTGGTGAGGCGTTCTTGTATGGAATGCCTTCGGTTACTTTATAGCGATGCACACACTTAGGTGTGGTGCATACTTGTAAGTAACCTGAGGTTTCCATCCGAGGCTGCCTCATAGCTGAACGCAAATAAGGTGCATCACGCCTTTTTTGCGTCTTGGCGTGATTGATAGTCTGAGTGCATTGACAAAAACTATCAATTGCAGAATATGGCCAATAATAGTAACCTTGGTGCAGCAAAGGCTGCCAAAAACGATGAGTTCTACACGCAGTATGCCGACATACAGAAGGAGGTTAACGCCTATCTGGAGTACAATCCCAATACGTTCCGCGACAAGACGGTGCTGCTGCCGTGCGACGACCCAGAGTGGAGCAACTTCACCCGGTTCTTTGCGCAGAACTTTGAGCGGCTTGGACTCAAGCGGCTTATCTCGACGAGTTATGCCGTAGAGAGCAAGAAGTATAAAAACTACCAGCCCACGCTCTTTGAGACGGAGAATCCTCTGTTCGATATAGACAAGACGCGCATCAAAGGCAAGATTTTTGAGTTGACCCGCGACACCAACGGCAACGGACGCATAGACATTGACGACTTGGAGTGGCACTATCTTGAGGGAGATGGCGACTTCCGCAGCAGAGAGGTTTGCCAACTGCGTGACGAAGCGGATATTATCGTGACCAACCCGCCGTTCTCGTTATTCAGGGAGTTTATGGCATGGATAATAAATGCTCAAAAGCAGTTTTTGGTTATTGGAAGTCAAGGTGCTACAGGATACAAAGAGATATTTCCATTGGTCAAAGACAATTTAATATGGCTTGGGGCAACAGGTTTTGCAACTGATATGGTGTTTGGTGTACCTAAAGGCTATCACGTTGACCCTAAAGATAAAGCGAAAGCAGAAAAATTGGGATATGTAGGAGATTACACACGGCTTGGGAATTCATGTTGGTTTACTAATCTTGATCATGGTCGTCGGCATGAGCCTTTGAAGTTAATGACCATGCAAGATAATCTTCGATATGGGAAACATAAAGAACTCGTTGCAAGAGGCTGCTATGAACGTTATTACTTTTACAATTTTATCGACGTCCCTTACACCGATGCAATTCCATCAGACTATAATGAAGAGATGGGTGTGCCTATAACTTATTTAGCAAAGCACTGTCCAGAACAATTTGAGATTGTCGGCATGAGTACCTTCTTTGCTACTGAAAAACCAGAAGGATTACCAAAATCTAAACAAGGTGGACCTCAATTTTATGTTTTACGTGATGGAGAATATGTCCGAATGTACAATAGAATTATTATCCGCAAAAAGCGACAACAACTATGACACCAACATTAGTAACAGACTGGACCATTGGCGACATCTGCAAAGGGTTCCAGTATAACGAATATGAAGGGAAAGGCCTCTGTGGCCTTTCTGGTAAGTTGACCATTCAGCCGCAGTTTCAGCGTCACTACCTCTATGCCGAGAATGGCGGCAAGAAGGAGGTGGATGTGATCCAGTCTGTCCGCAACGGCTATCCTTTGGGACTGATATACTTCTCCAAGGTGGGCGAGGACAAATACGAGGTGCTCGATGGTCAGCAGCGCATCACCTCGCTTGGGCGCTTCATCACGGAGAAGTTTGCATGGATAGATGCTGACGGGCGGCCTTGGTATTTTACTGCGCTCAACAAAGAGGAGCAGGAGAATTTCCTGAACACGAAACTGCTCATCTACGTCTGCGAAGGAACGGAGAAGGAAATCAAAGACTGGTTTCGTACCATCAACATCGTGGGCATTCCGCTGAATGCGCAAGAGATACTCAATGCCGTCTATTCGGGTGCGTTTGTAGACAAAGCCAAGGAGGAATTCTCCAACTCGAACAATACGAATGTCAACAAGTGGAGCCGCTATATACCAGGCAACGTGAAGCGTCAGGACTTCCTTCATGCTGCCCTCGCATGGGTGTCGAAAGATACCGGTGACAACAAACGCATAGAGGACTACATGTCTGCCCATCGTAATGACGAAGACATACAGGAACTGAAGGCTTACTTCACCTCCGTCATCGACTGGATAACTTCCGTCTTCGACTTCACACCCGAAAAAGAGATGTGCGGTCTGAAGTGGGGTGAGCTCTATGAGCGATTCCACAAGACGCCCTATAATCCGGCGGATGTTGCAGAGAAGGTGCGCGAACTCTATGAGAGTTTCTATGTGAAGGACAAGAAGGGCATCTACGAATACATTCTCGATGGCTGTCAGAACACCAAACTGCTGAATGTCCGCGTGTTCGACGAGCCGACAAAGAAGGCCGTCTATGCCCGGCAGACGGCAGCGGCCAAGGAGAAGGGTGAGAGCAACTGCCCACTCTGTGCTATCGGCCACGACCAGAACCATACCCGTATATGGGACCTGAAGGACATGGATGCCGACCACGTGACGGCTTGGAGCAAGGGTGGTGCCACGAGTATTGAGAACTGCCAAATGTTGTGCAAGACGCATAACAGGGCGAAAGGAAACAGATAGCGACAAGATGTCGGACGACGGCAAGAACATGCTGCCGCTGAAGCGGATTTCGATCTTGGGGAATAACGAATAGAAAAGAAGCAGGACTCCAACATCAGTCCTGCTTCTTTTTCTGATTCAGTTGAGTGCGACAATATACGAATGCATGATAACGTCTTCAAAGTCCTTGCCGTCAATCTTCAACCCATCCCAGACCTCAGAAATGTCATCGAAGGTAGCAATGAGTTGATCTTCCTCATGTGGGTCGCAGTTACACTGCCATCCAACGAAGTCAGAACGTCGTCTGTCGCGAGGGAGTGTTACCACTTCGACTGGCCGTGCATCATTATAAATTGCATAAAACGTATCGGTAGGTGGATAGTAGAATGCGAGATTAAGTCCAACTTTTTCCACATGATAGCGAAATACCTCACGAGCCACCAAAGTGCAGGCTTCTTCTTTCATCTCTTTGCGAAAGCCCATTTGGTCTTGATAAACGTGTTTACCTTTGCCATAATAGTCTTTAATGGCAATCTTTCTTTTAACCATGTTTGTCATTTCTTCTTGTGTAGCATAATTAATGGACTAATGAGGACACCTGAAGATAATTCAATGCCGTAGAGTTCGCCGGACAAATATTCTTCCTGTCGTGTCATCTCGGTGCTTACATTAATGGTGCAAAGTTACAATAAATATTTTGAGTAGCAATGATAATTGTAGAGAAAATCTTCTGAAACTTGGCGGGTAAGACCCGGTTACCCGGCGGGTTGAGGAGCTGAACCCGGCGGGTAGAGCGTGGCGACCCGCCGCCTTGCTACAGCCAAAGTGCCGCCTCGCTGTCGTGAAGCGCCGCTTCGCTGTTGCGAGGCGATACCTCCCGTTGGTGATATAAGTGATTGACAATCAGTTGGATGACGTGCTTTTGCCCTCCCGCCAGACATCCCCTGACGTCTCCCGCCAGACCTCCCATCAGACCTCCGCTCTTGAGCAAACCGAAAAAGCACGAAATTGATGCGCAAAATCGAGGGAATTTTGGCCGAAAAACTTGCAGGAACCAGTTTTTTTCGTACCTTTGCACTTGACATTGATGCCATGAGAAACACTTATGAGCCGCTCATTGTCTGAACATCTTTTAATACTAATAAAAATGAAAAACACATCTGACATGGAGGTCATGACGGCCTCGCAGGAAGGTATGCTCGCAGTAGAGTTGTTCCTTCAGGAGAATTACCAATTTCGGTTCAACGTACTGAACGGAAAGGTAGAGTTTGTAACCAAGTCGAGCGCAGAGGATGAAGTGGCCGACAGCGATGCCGCTTGGCGGCCACTGACGGAGCGCGCCCTGAACACAATCATCATCAGGGCCAGGAGCGAGGACGTCGCCGAGGGGGGTAATCCGAAGTCTGACATCCAGCTGCTGCTCTACTCTGAGAAGGTACGCACGTACGACCCCATCTGCGACTACCTCAACGGCCTGCCCCGCTGGGACGGCCAGAACCATGTGGCAAGTCTCTTCGGACGTCTGCCTGGGTTGAGTTCCGAGCAGTCAGGATTTCTCGCTGTGTGGCTACGCTCGACGGTGGCCCACTGGCTACAGATGGACACCCTCCACGGTAACGAGTGTGTGCCGACGCTGATAGGTCCGCAGGGCTGTGGCAAGACCACCTTCCTGCGCCGACTGCTGCCTGAGCATCTGCGCCAGTACTATCTGGACCACCTGAATCTCTCGAACAAGTTCGACAAGGAGATGGCGCTGACCAACAATCTGTTAGTCAACCTTGACGAACTCGATGCCATCCGCCCCAGTCAGCACAGTGCACTGAAGCAGACACTCTCGAAGAACAAGGTCAACGGCCGTCCCATCTATGGCTGTTCGCAGGAAGACCGTTCGCGCTACGCCTCGTTTGTGGCCACCACGAATAACCCCCATCCGCTGACTGATGCCACGGGCAGCCGCCGTTACATCTGTCTGACCATTCCTGAAGGCCTGTACATCGACAACACCGGCGTGATTGACTACGATCAGCTCTATGCTCAGGTGGTTTATGAAATCCGTGAGTTGAAGTCACCTTACTGGTTCAATAACGCTGAGGTTGCCCGCATACAGGAGCTGAACCTTGAGTATATGGAGAAGAAGGATATTGCCGAGATGGTAGAAACCTGCTTCCGTAAGCCGAAGGAGGGTGAACGCGTGAAGACCCTGAACTGCGGGCAGCTCATTGGCATCATCCGCCGTGACTACCCCTCAGTCAAGAGCGACCACACGACCAAGATCCGTCTCGGCAAGGCCATGACGGAGTTGGGCTACGAGCACAAGGAGCACTCGCACGTGGCCTACTACAGAGCCGTTCCTCGCTCAGTCGCCTGACAGCTGTACGGGGGGAGTAAACGGTACGTTGACGGGAGGTCTCTGTCAGAGACCTCCCGTTCCGAATCCCCTCTGTTCATCGGTGTTTCAGAAGAATTAGGGAGGTTGGGAGGTTGGATGACGCGGAAATAAAAGTTACCAAGTCCAGATGGAAGCGTCGCTGTTATAGCTTCGCTGCTGTGTGGTCGTGTTTCCGAATGTATCAGTATAGCTCGATGACGACCCAATGCTTTGTCCGATGTTGTTCCTGTAGGTCGTCGAGGTGTTCCCGAAGGCATCCCTGTAGGTACTCGACGAGCCCTTGCTCCTTCCGTATGAGTCTGTGTAGGTGGTGGTCGTGTTACCGTAACTGTCTGTAAAGCTTCTGTCAATGCCAGTAGTGTTGCCGTAGCTGTCACGATGGGTGGTAGTCGTGAAACCATAGCTGTCTGTGTAGGTTGTGGATGTGCCAAGGTTGTTACCGTAGCTGTCACGATGGGTAGTGGTTGTCGTTCCATAACCATCGTTGAACGACGAGGAGGTGCCTGTAATCATTCCATACTGGTTACGGTGCGTGCTCGTGGAGTTCCCGAAACTGTCGGTATACTTTGAAGAAGTGCCGACATTGTACTGTGCGTTTGCTGTGATGGCGAATACGGCGGCCATCAATGTCATCATTAACTTTTTCATAATCTTTCTGTTTTTGATTGTAATTACTAAGTTATTTCTTGGCTTTCCTTTTTGCCTTCAGGGCTTCAAGTGCCTGGGCGGCTTCTGCGCAGTTGTATTTCTTCCCAGTCTTGTAGTCTTTCTTGGCTGCTCTCAGTTTTCCGAGTTGTTCATATGCATAACCACGAATATAGAACAGTTCACCACAATAAAACATGGTGTTGAGGGCCTGATCGACATAGCCAATAACACTGCTCCATTGTCGGTTGTTGAAGGCACTAAAAGCCAACTCAGAGTACTCCTCATAGCGCTGCTGTCGTCTGGCCGACGTCTCTGCCAACGCCCTCATATACATATTCATCACTCCAGTATCATACAGATCCCTCGTTGGCATCGGCAGTGCCCTGTCATACTGAAACTGTGCCTGAGCATTTAGTGCCATCCAGCACGTCATCGCTCCAATCAAAATTCTCTTTTTCATACTCGTAATTTTATGTTCAACGTTGCAAATTTAAGCCTTTTGTTGTTGTTATCCAAGCAAAACGGAATCACAAGCCTTGTGAAACGCTCTTTTCTGGATTGTTTTCACTTCTTTATACAAAAAAACGAGAAAAGGTAACCGACTTATGAAGAAAATTTGTATTTTTGCAAAAAAATAGCCTATGAATAAAATATACAATAGATTATTATTGTGTTGTTTTCTGTGTTTCAATACTATTTCTGCGTACTCTCAGGAGATGTCAGGAATGGCACTTGTTGACCGTGTTACGGAGAATGATAGACTGGCCTGTTATTATGACAGCCTTGGTGATATCGAAAAGGCTATTCATTATGCCAAAGAGAATGTCGAAATTAATAGACAGGTTGGAGAAACGAGTGTTCCATATGCTGTTTCGCTATTAAACCTGGCAAGATATGAGAAAGGGAAAGTACCTAATGATGCCATGACGAAGAGGGGCCTTGCAATATTGAAAGATTCTTTAGGTACAAAATCTTCGATTTATATCAATTATCTTCTTGAATTTGCATGGAGAATGTTTAATAATGACCAAATTCAAGAAGCATGCAGTATTGTAAAAGATGTTGCAGATAAAGAGTATAAAGGTGATGAATCCTACCTGGGCTATTTATACTATTCATACGCACACTTTTCCAAGGTAGAAGAAGAGTATGATGAAGCATTAAAATATGCATTAAAGGCTGAGTCGTTCTTTAATGATAAAAAAATGTGGTCTGATGATTATTATTCTAAGACTTTGATGGATTTGGGAATACTATGTGCCTCCAGTCAAGAAGTGTCTTTAAATTATCTAAATAAAGCAAAGCAAAATATTGAAAAACACAAAGGAAAGGATTGTAAGGATTATTTGGATGTATTGCTGGATTTGGCATATTTGTTTAGAGCAACAAATCGATTTGAGGAGGCTCTTAATTATGCCAAGCAAGCTAAAGAGACTGGTGAGAAATTAAAAGATTTAGATTATGGTTCATATCTATATACATTAGATTTTTTGGCTGGTCGCTATTCTTCTTTACATCAGTATAATGAAGCAATAAAGTATGCAGAGGAGTGCCTAACCTTAATGAAGGAATCGAATGATTTCGATTTGGAAGACAGGTTGCCGACCTTAGATAGTCTTGTTGCCTATAATTGGAAAGTTGGGGACAAAGAAAGTATTGAAAAGTGCAATTTATGTGCAAAAGAAGCTTATTTGATAAGGAATAGTTTAAAGATGACGGGCATAGAATTAGTTAGAAATATTGATTATTTATTACATACAAATTATTATTTAGGAAAAACAGATGAATGTGAAAACAATGTTAAAGAGATTAAAGCAATATATGGGGAAACATATTCTACTAATTACACGCATTATTATGAGGATATGAATTTATTGGCGAATATCTTTTTTTACAAAGAAAAATATAAAGAGGCACTTGCAGTGTTAGAAGAAATGGAGTTTAATTATGGAGATCAATATGGAAAAAATGATGATTTTTTTGCAGATATTCTTATTTATCAGGCAAAAATCTATTCACTTATGGGGATAAAGGAGGCTTATTTGAATTTATCCCAAAAGGGGTTGAATATTAAAAAGACACTATTTGGAGAATTCAGCAAGAAATATCTAAATTATCTCAGTCAATGTGCTAGTGAGTATAATCAACTGGGATTTGTCAAAGAATCATATGATATGTACAAACAATCTGCTATAATCGCCAAAAAGGTATTTGGCACACAACATCTCCAATTTGTATACAATTTTCTATGTGCAATGACACTTTGGAATGGTGAAGATATAATAGACTTTGATGACTACAAATTGAAAAATCTGTTGACTTATTATAGGTTTTACAAATCAATTCGTGAAATTGATGAAAATAGGTCTGTTGATGTTGGGGAAGTGATGAATAATAATAAGAATTTGTTACTTCTTTCATTACCCCAAATATTACGGAAATACAGCAATGATTCACAATCCCTAAAAGCATTTTATGATTGTATCCTTTTATTCAAAACGAATCACGCGGAATTTGAAAAAGAGGTGGTAAATGAACTACCAGATAATGCTCATAAAGACTTCTATAATTCAATTAAAATCTATTTAGATGGTCTGATGGTGAGCGATAGAGGAGTATTAGACTCATTATATGAAGATATTAATAACCAAGAAAAAAAGTTAAGTCAATCATTTTCTTCTTTTTTTGATTATTATCATAAAAGAATGATTACATCGGATACCCTCATGTGTCATATGCCAGACAAGTCAGTAATTATTGACTATATTCCAATGAAAATGCTTTCAACTGGATATAATGATTATATAGTTTCATATGATAATAAAAGTGAATATCCGCAATTTATCCTAGTGAACAATGCTTCTGAGCAAGTTAATCAGATATGCGAAAGATATAATACCGTATATTTATTGGTAGATAATGATACGATTATATCTTCTCTTGGTATAAGACTTGATACATCAAAAAGCTATATCATAGGTTATGCCACATGTATAGATAAAATAATGAATAGGGATAATAGTCCCCAACGTGCCCAAAGAGATCTCATTATACACGGAGATGATTTTATTCTTTCGAGGAAAGAATTCGAGAAAGGGGTTGAATTATATAATAAGAAACAATACGCTCTCGCTATTGATGCTTTTTATAGAAGCGACTCCCTAATGTATATGGTAAAAGGAGATGAGAGCTGCTTTTTTGGTCATGGAAAACAGTGGATTGCCAGTTGCTGTTACAAAATGGGGAAAGACAGTGTTGCTAAACAAATTAGTGAATACTATGATCAAGAACCTATTGATATGAGGTTGACTATTGTATCAGATTCTATTCTTGATTATGCCGAGTCATTATACCTAAATGGAGATATAGAATCTGCATTGAAAAAGTATTTAGAGGCGTCGGAAATTGAGAAAAAGAATCTCGGAGAAAAATCCTATTGGTATGCTAACACATTAAGCCATTGTGCAGATTTGTATAAAGAATTAGGGAGCAATGAGAAAGCAATTGATTTGGAAACTCAGGCATTATTAATCAGAAAAGAATCGCTAGGTCTTGATCATCAAGACTATTATCAATCATTAAAGAATTTGTTTGAATTGTATACTGAATCAAGAAACAAGTCGGAAATTTTTGATTATGGAGAATTATTAGTTGAGTATATGGAAAGACACGAAAAGGAATTAGAATCTGAATGTTTGTTTTATCCAGTTCAAACATATTCATTGGCAAAGTTATATGCTGAAGATAATAACCATATAAAAGCATTGGAATATTGCAAAAAAGCTATTGAGTCTTCACAATTGATTGCTGACCTTCCAGATGCTTATACTGAATTGTATCACGGGATTATCCTTAGTTTAAAAGTTATAGGGGAAGATAGTCTGGCATTTGAATTGTGCAAACAAATAATTCCAATTTATGAAAAGGACGAGAAACTAAAGAATATTGAAAAACACAATTATTCGGACATACTAAATATCGTTGGTAATCATTATTTTTATTATGGAGATTTCATTTCCGCATGCCTATATCAAGAAAAAGCATTAAGTCTAATTGAGAAAAATGACTTGTCTCGGTATGGAATCACTATTGGTAATCTATCTTTGACCTATTGCGAATTGGGAAGAATCGAAGAGGCAACAAAGATGGCAGAGGAAGCCGTTCTGCTATGTAAAGAAGACACGTCAATGATAAAGGATAAAAGAATCTATTCCAAAAATTTATTTAATTTAGCCCATTGCTATTCTATTGCAAATAGGCCAAAAGATGCGTTACGTTTAGGAAAAGAAGGATATAATATGCTAAATGAGGAATATGGCTATGATATTAAGGAAACTATGGGTGCTGCAAATAATCTTGCAGCATATTATGGTGATTTAGGTTATTTTGATGAAGTTGGAAAACTGCTGTTTTCGGTTATAGAATATGCAGAGAAAGATATAAAGAATTTTGGGGATGTTCTTGGAACTGCATATAATAATCTTGCAATGGAATGGGCCAGGGAAAAAATGGATTTTCAGTCGAGCTTAAAGTTCGTTGACAAGGCATACGAAATACGAAAAGAAGTTCTAGGCGAAAACAATTTGTTTACAATTCAATCATTATATAACAAAGGTAGATGTTTACTTGATTTAGGAAGAATATCTGAAGGTATTGGCTGTGTATCACGAGCGTTGTCTCAAACAAAGGACTTAGTGGGAAAAAATAATCTTTGGTATGTTGAGATGATGAAAATATTGACTAACATTTATGGTAATGCAGGTGATTTTAATCAAGCCTTAAAGATTGAAGAAGAAAGATCTTCATTGCTTAAGGATATTGTTGGAAAGCATCATATATCATTTTTGCACTCTATAGATAATTTGTCAGAATTGTATTTTTTATTAACTGATACGATAAGGTTAAAGAAAACGATTATTGATGCTTCAAATAAATATAGGGAGATGGTTATTACTGATTTCCCCAACTACACCTCAGTAGAGAGAGCAAATGTAATCAATGGAATGGGGCGATTCTTTGATTGGCTTTTTCCTATTATATGTTATTATAAAGGTCAACCAGCTTTGTATTCAGAGTTGTATAATGCATTGTTGCTTAGGAAAGGTGTTTTGCTCAATTCAGAAATTGAATTTAGTCGTTTAATAAGAGAGAGTGGTAATACCGCTCTTATCAGCCGATATAATGAACTTATAGCGAATAAAAACATATTAAACAAGCAATACCAATTGCCAGTAGGACAACGTAAATTTGATATTGATTCACTAAAGCATACCATTAACGAGGATGAGGACTATCTGGTCTCTGCATCAAAAGAGTATGGTGAATACACCCAAAATTTTAGAACTAATTGGAAAGATATAAGAAACAAATTGAATGAAGATGAATTAGCAGTAGAATTCGTTGTGTTCGATGATACTTGTAATATTAAAAATAGAATCTATTATGCGCTCGTTATAAACAATCAATCTGAATATCCTGAATTTGTACCCTTATGTTTGGAAGCACAAATACTAGAAAATGGAAAACAGGTCGGAGAGTTATATCAACTGATATGGGGGCCAATTCTTAATAATAGGAAGAAAACTAAAACTGTATTCTTTTCTCCAAGTGGCATATTAAATAATGTAGGTATAGAATACATTGATATAAACGATAATGAGAATGTTTCTGACAAATACACTTTACATAGATTGTCATCCACTCGTGAAATAATTGAGAAGCGGAAATCTTCATACAAATCAGCTGCATTATTTGGTGGATTGGAATATGCAGTTGATACGGATGTTTTGCTTTCTCAGAACGTGAAGTCAGAAGAAGAAATAAATCCCTCTGTAATGTATCGAGGGTTATCTGATTCATTATCTGTCAGAAATAGTTTTGAGCCATTATACAATACAAGAACAGAGGTATCGGAGATTGGTCAGACACTGAAACAAAGAGAATTGATAGTTTCAATATTTAGCGGTATTTATGGTACAGAAGAATCTTTCAAGAAATTATCTGGGAAAGGTATGAATCTCATTCATTTGGCCACTCACGGTATGTATATAGGTGCATCTGAGGCTGAAACAAGGAGGAAAGATACAAATCTTTCTTTTATACAATTAGACGAGAATGATAGGGGATTTATCCAAGAAGAAATATCTTTATCAAGGTCATTCTTAGTGATGTCTGGTGGCGATATGTTACCTAATCACAAAGTTGTCCCAGACAATTTGGAAGACGGTATCCTTACGGCATCTGAAATATCAAAGCTGGATTTGAGGGGATTGGATTTAGTTGTTCTTTCTGCATGTCAAACGGCATTGGGGGACATTGACCATGAAGGAGTATATGGCCTTCAACGTGGATTCAAGAAAGCCGGAGCTAACACAATCCTAATGAGTCTTGATAAAGTCGATGATGAAGCAACAAGAATCCTGATGGTCGAGTTCTATAAAAACTTGATGGCGGGTAAGAGCAAACATCAGTCCCTAAAGGATGCGCAGCATCATCTTCGTCAAGTTGAGAATGGTAAATACGATAATCCCAAATACTGGGCCTCGTTTATTATGTTGGATGGATTGAATTAAAACGTCCAAGAACGCCCTAGGACGGTAAAGATATGGCCGGGACCAAAACAGTAACAATAATGATAGTATTAAAAGTAATGCTGTTAATTTGTTAGATTGGGTCATTTCAAAAATTGCTGGCCCAATCTACAAAACGCAGAAAGGATGTGTCGTATAACATAAGCGTGACATGCAAACTCATATAGATTGCAAAGGATTATGGGACACATTTGCCTAAGGCAATTCTGCCAGCACCTTTGGAAAGTGCTGGCAATTATTGGATTTAGACATTTGGCTTATGGTGCCAAACATTTCCACATTTAGGATCTGAGCAGCTATACACCTCGATGTATTCTCCTTCATCTCCTACATAAGAATGGCTTTTTGCCATTAGCTTCCCACATTGTGGGCATTTTTTGTCTTCATATTGAAAAAAATTATTGGGGCATCCCTCAAGCCGCCATTAAACTTGTCAGTTATTTCGGCTGGCTCTGAAGGCTCTTGCAAAATAAGAGGAGAACGAGGTTCTTCTCGGCTGCAAAGGTAGAACAAATAATTGAAAGAACAAAGCTTTTTTGTGAAAAATGTTCTATTCTATCAACTTTTTTATTATTTCCCTAGCTTTAGCCGCAATAGGTGTATCGGGATTGTCTTGTTCTAACTTCTCCAATACAGGAATGGCTTTGTCTATTTGGCCGTCCTTAATATAGGCGAGTGCCAAGTTCATGGCGATATCGTTGGCAAATGCTGAATAGGTAAAATCAGTGTCGAGGGAAGCGTAAATGGGTTCCAACTCCTTGATGATGTCGCTGACATTTCTCTGCGTCTGTATATTATTAAATAAGGTATAAAGATGAGCAACAGTGACGGAATCAACATCACCACGAGAGTAATCATCCATACTGTATAGGGAATAGTAAGGAGATACGATAGCAGATAGCTCACGGTATCTAAGTTCATTTCTGACTCCAAAGATGATGACGAGCAAGGCTGCAATGGAGCATGCCCAAATAACGATGTTGCGTGTTCTACCCTTGGCGCCTTTGTGGATAAGTACCTTTTCTTCCTCTGTCTCTTGATGACGGATGCCTTTAACCAAAGCCAATGTTGCCAGCACCTGACTGCGAAGTTCTGGGTCTGATATAATTTCCTGTTTAAAGGCAGCCTCTTCTTCTTCAGTCAAAGCTCCACGAATGAAGGAGTCAATGCGCTCGTCATTGCTTTCTTGCTGTATATCGGTGAATTTATCCATAAATCTTATTCTTTAGTTCGTTGTACTTGTCTCTGAACTTCTTCACGCACTTATACTTCTGTGCTTTAACAGAGTTGGCATCTGAGAAGTTGAACATATCGGCAATGGTGGAGGTAGAAAAATCGTCCCAATAGTAGCCATGAAGGATGTTTCGGCAGGTGTCAGTCATTGAAGCTATGATTTTGTTTACTAACAGCTCCATACGGATTTTTCTGTCTTCCTCTTCTGTATCCATGCAAAAGCCATATAGCTCATCAATCTTGTCGTCTCTCACCGCGTTGCTGTTTGAGAGTATGTGTTCGTCGATGAGGGGTATTGCTTTATTGTTCTTGCCAAGGAACTTCCTGGTCTGGTTGATGCAGACCTTCATGAAGTAAGTGCCTAAAGAACTGGTGAGAGCCGAAAGCTTGCCCTCACGGACATTCATGTATAACGCAACAGAGGCTTCTTGGTAAATATCATCAAGGTCGGCATCTGAGACAGAATAATTCTTCCTCAGATATGCTTGAACACGTCCCTTCTCTCCTGAGATAAAGCGGTTCAAATCCTGATCCTTTAATGATACTTCCTTTGCCATATCAATAGCTCGTTTCTGTTACCAGATTCTGGTTACTGGGCCAACACCCCTCTTTCATAATGGTTGCTTTGACACTATTAACGAACTCGCTGCCGTTGTTAGAAAGCTTTTTTGCGGCCAATGCTTTTGCAATATGATATGATAGTGGGCCACAACGTTTCCCGGCGACCATAATCTCTGTGTTTATCTGATCCGGACGGCAGGCTTCAAGGAATAGAACATGGGCCATCTTTGGGGATGACTCCATCTTGTAATGAGACTTCTTCTGGGTGGAAGGTTTGAACACCTTATTATTATAGGTAAAGCCAACCTTCGTGCCCCTGACCGTTTCATCGTTTGCTCTTGATGACGTTCCTGCATGACAGGCATCAATAACGACATATAAGAATCCTTCTGCGCCAATCTTCTCTCTAAGTTTTTTTACAAATTGGTTCAGTTGATCATCAAGGAGATGGTTCTTGCCTTCATAGAAGCCTCTCTTGTATAGTTTATAAGCATCAATGGGGACAATGGATTCATCCCATCCATCTTCTTCATCGCCATCTATATCCTCAACAGGCTGACCATGCGTGGAAAAGTGTAGGTAAACTATATCTCCTTTCTTGGTTTTCTTTATAAAGGATGAAAGTTGCGTAGTGATGTTCTGGTACGTTGCCTGTTCGTCAATTACTGAGGTCATAGAAAAACCTTGTTTCTTTAGTATAGGAGTAAGTAGGTTCACATCTTCAACCCCATTGATATTGTTCCATTGATAGCCAGTCAAAGCAGTATCATAGTGAGAGATTCCCACTAAAAACGCCCTTTTCCGTTGTGCAAATGCAGATAGCGAGAAAAGACACAATAGGCTTATTATCAACAGACTTCTAAACATTGGACGAAATATCTGCGGCAAAAATACAAAAAAATAACGAGACAGCGGTTACCTTTTGATGTTTTTCTGTATAAAAAGGCAAAGAAACAACAAATAATTAACAATTTAAACATTAAACTACATGAAAAGAGTAATTGCACATTTCACTAGATTAGTAAAGAAAGTTGGTTTCATCCTTTTCTTCGCATTCGCAATCTCACCAATCGCAGGTTTGGTCCTGTTGATTCTATCAATGACCATTTCTATGTTATTATTCAAAGACCCAGTGGATGTAGAAGGTGAAGTTGAAGAATTATTGAATCATTTTACAGAGGAGGAACTGGCGATCGTCTTTGATGACAAGATAGATGAGAAAGTAAATGATGATGAATATCTTTCTTTGCTTGCCAAATATCAGTCTTATGTATGCGAAAAGAAGAAGATAGATGAAATTACGATATGGAAAGGTTCGGCAGTGAATAAAGAATCGTTCATTTATCTTTATGAACTGAATGACAAGAAGATTGAGAGCTTTGACGTGGAAAAGCAGAAAGAGGCTATCCGTAAGAGTATTAGCAAGGATCATGTTCAGACATATCGAATCATCCATTCAGGTAGAAACCTGATTTTCAGATATACATATCGACACTCTGGCGATACAAAGGACGTGGTTTTCTCCAATGAAGAGTTAAAGAGCTGTTAAGATTAGAACTACAATAAAACTATATGATTATGGCACTATTTGGTTTGTTTGGCACAAAGCCAAAAGAAGAGAACAAGGTGATTCCTATGGATGTTGTCATGACTCAGGAATCGAGTGAAGAATCAGAAACGCCCAAGGTGGATGAGAAAAGTGATGACGAGAAGAAGAAGGTAATAACCATCACGTGGGGAACAGGTATGCCCATCGACGTTATCTTTAATTTCATTCACAAGAACTTCGAAGAAGACGGTTTCCAAGATGCATTGGTCAATCAGGACATTACTTACCGTGATGCCAAAGAAAAGATTATCCGAAACGATTTGGAAATGCTCTTCAAGCGAATTATCCTTCGCTACAAGTGTGACATCCGTGTGGTTGACGTAAAGATTGAAAATGCCCGTAAAGCACTTGCTCTTTCTTCTGCATCTGACCTTGAAGCACTTCGCGAAACCTATAACGAGCATTTGGCTGAAATTGAGGAAATGCAAGGCTTGCTGGAGGCCAATGATCCTAAGATGACAACGATGATTGAGTCTTATCGTCGTGGATTCTTAAAAGGAATCGCTGCTACATCAGTAGACTTTATCGGTAATAATAAATAGTATAAATATGAAGACGTTGAGTAGTGTTGGATGTTTCCTTATCGGTTGGGATAAGAACATTCTAAAAGAGTGCGGAGAGGCAAGCAACCGTCAGTATAGAAAACTTTTGTCGGCCATCTGTATCATGATGATACTTTGGGGAACTATTGGCTATTGCTTTGCAGACAGATACATCAATATTGAATCTTGTGCATTGAAGGTGAGTATAGCATTTGTGTTTATGTTTATCGTTCTTTGTGTGGAGCGGGTGATTATACTGACTGTAGGTAAAGCTAGACTGATGGGGGTTATGAGAGTACTTCTGGCTTTATGTATGGCAGTCTTAGGGTCTTGTATCTTCGACCAGATTATTTTCCGAAATGATATCCAGCAAGAGATTCAAGAACATCGTGAAGCTGTCATCAATGAAACCATAACAAAGAGACTCTCAATTTATGATAGCGATATTCAGCGTATTACGCAAGACATGGATACATTAAGCAAGGCCACTATTGCCCTTAATGAAGAACTGCAGGAAAGGCCTGTGATTAAAGGAACAGACGTTTCCACACAAGAACAAATCGTTGGAGTTGATGAGAATGGTATAGCAAAGAAAGTAAAGACACAAACAGTGAATACAGTGACACTGGTCAACCCTTTGGCAGAACAACTTAAAGCGAATAATGAACAGATTCTGATTTATTCAGGCCAGCTTGAACAACTTAGACAAGATAAAAAGGTGGTGGCAGATACCGTAAGAGAAGAAATTAATCGTCGTGCACCTGGTTTTATCGAAGAATTGGAAGCAACACTGAGAGTTGTGTCGAAGAGTCCGGTGTCATTGGTCTTCTATATTATTTTGTTCTGTTTCTTGACATTCCTTGAGCTGTTTGTACTGACAATCAAGATGGGAGAGAATAAGTGCGACTATGAACTGATAGTGGAACATCAGTTGAGTTTGAAGAAACAATTGATGGCACAGACGGAAGATAGTATTGCATTGAAAAAAATGGCATAGATTATGGAACAGAAATTGAAAGAAATGGTGTCAAAAGAATTGGAGCAGTTCCATTGCTCCATTCTTTTGGACGAGGTGAAGGAAAAAGTACGCAGGCTGAAAGACTATGGCGTGGCGGACGCTGAGATTGAGGCTGCACTTCATGAGTATGAACTGCTGCCAGAGTTGATTGTCACTAAGGATTACAAGATTGTGATTGGTGGCGCAAGGCAGCGGGAGGTGGAAATGGAACCACTGGTGAAGACGGTGTATCTGTTGTTCCTTCTGCATCCAGAGGGCATTGTACTGAAGTGTCTGCCTGACTATCGAAAGGAGTTGAGAGACATTTATCTGTTACTTCGTCCACAAGGTTTGACGGAGAGAGCGGAGAGGAGCATCGAGAATGTGATTGATTCTACGCAGAACTCAATCAACGAGAAGTGTGCAAGAATCAGGAAGGCGTTTTCTGGACTTCTCCCTCAATACGAAGTCAGGTATTATTCAATTTCAGGTAAACGAGGCGAGGCTAAAAGAATCGTACTTTCGCAGGATAGGGTGAGGTGGGAGTGCCATACTCTCTGACCGCAAGGGTTGCGAGCCTGATTCGTTTTGTGGATGGCGATAATAGTATTAACTTTGCAACCAAATTAATTTTTGTAGGACTATGACAGATTACGATTACATCATCCAGCAATGCAAAGTGGCTCATTTCTCGAGATGGAATGACGCTGAGTTGAGGAAGTGTGTGGAAATGCTGCCGAACCTTTCGAGGCAGGAGCTGACAGCACTCTATTTCAGCAAGTGGGTAAAAGAAGACAGAGTCTTCAGGGAGTCAGTGTTTAACATCTTGTTTAAAGATAAGGTGGGGATGCGGGAAGAGCGTATCAAAAACCTGCCGATAGATGAGCTGATAGTGGAATTTCATGACAAAAAGAGCGGAAACGTGGCCCTGGTTCGTAAAGAGATGAGAGAACGCTATAAGGCCGGCAAAGACAGAGGTCCGATTGCGATGGCTTTCAATAACGCGACGAAGAGTGACCAGCTATGGGTGAAGTGGCAGATTCGGAAAGAACGGTATGGAAATACGGGTAGCAACTATTGAAGATGACAAAGAATTACATGAAATGGCTGTTGGCGGCCGCCGTTGCTGTTGGGCTGGCCGTGTGGCTGATCTGGCCTGTGGAGAATGAGCCGAAGCAGGGACACAACAAGGGCACGATATGGCTGGCGGACCAGGAGAGAGCTGCAATGAAGAATGCTATGAGGGAACGGCTGGACACTGCCCGGCTGTTGACGTATGTGTACGGCGACTCGCTGATGACGGTACGCTATCCGGACTTCTTCGAGATTCAGCGGGGCGCACTCGAGGAGGCCAACGACGCGTCAGTGTTCTTTGTGCATAATACGGACAGCGGCTTCATCTACTTGCGCGCGACATACATGCTGAATGACCAGCATTGGGGCACGGAAGAGCTGGCCGACATGCTGGCATCGGGTGGCAGTGCGGTCTACGGTGACTCCATCCTGTTGAAGGACTTGCACCCGGGCTATTTCTACCTGAAGATCCTGCATCAGCAGGAGGATAGGGGCTATACGTATCAGCAGCACGTCGTGCACGAAGACACCGTCTATATGCTGTCGTTGTCTTACTCTGCCAATTTCAGGGATGAAGATGTGCAGCGGCTCATTCAGCTGGTGCATGACTGGGAGCCGAAATGACAGGCCTGGCCACCGACCTTTAGGCTTATTTCAGATAGTCCGTGCGGTCGGGGCCGATGTAGTAGCCGGCCTCGGGGGGCTGGTTGTAGGCCACGTTCTGGGTGGCTACCGAGAGGCGGTAGGGGATGTCCTGCATCAGACAGTTGATGCGGTAGTCGGTGGGGATGGTCGTCACGTAGAGACGCAGCTCGGTAGACTCGCGGTTGCGGCAGAGCACCTCCTCGCGCCAGTCGCCCAGCAGGTCGGCCTGTAGGCAGGGGTTCGACTTCGTGCCGTTATTGAACTGGGCGTCGAACTTCTGCAGGTCGACGACGGCGTGGTTCTTCCAGTCGTACTTCGAGACGGTGGCGCGGTCGAGCAGCTCGCGCAGCAGGTCGCCGTCCCACCAGATGCCGAAGTTCATCGAGAGAGACCCTCCCCCTTGCCCCTCCCTGCGAGGGAGGGGAGCAGATAGATTGAGCACGTTATTGCTGATTTGTGGGTAACTTCCCCTCTCCCTCTCAGGGAGGGTCTGCTCTCCTTTCATCGTGCGTATGCCGTGGCTGTCGGATGACCACATCTCGCAGCCTGGGTTTGTGGGGTCGATGTCGGCGGCCATGCAGCGGCCCACGTCGGTGCCCGACTTAATCTGGAAGACGGCCTCGCCGGTGCGGGCGTTGCGCAGGTCGGAGCCGTCGCGCTTGTTCTCGTGGCAGTCCCAGATGTAGAGCTGGTTGTCCTGTGGGTCGGCAACGAGGTGCATGGCGTCGCCGTGGCCGAAGCCGGTGTTGTAGAGTCCGCGGCCGTCGTGGTCGACGGCCATCGAGCCGTAGGTGATTTCGTCGTAGCCGTCGCCATCGACGTCAGCCACGCGCAGGTTGTGGTTGCCCTGTCCGGCGTAGCTTCGCCATTCGGGCTGGTTGGTGTCGAAGGTCCAGCGGTTCTTGAGCTCGTGGCCGTCCCAGTCCCAGGCGGCGAGCACCGTGCGGGTGTAGTAGCCGCGGCAGAAGATGGCGGAGGCCCCCCCTACTGCCCCCGAGGGGGCTTCTGTAGTTTTCCCGAGATAGCCGACGGCGGCGAGGTAGCGGTCGGCACGGTTGGCGCGGTTGTCGCCCCAGGCGCTGACGTCGCCACGTGCGGGGATGTAGGGCTTGGTGTCGAGGGCTCGGCCCGTCAGTCCGTCGAAGATGGTGAGGTATTCGGGACCGTCGAGTATGCGGCCGGCAGGGTTGCGGTGGTCGGCCAGTGAGTCGCCGATGACGCGGCCCTGGCCGTCGCGGGTGCCGTCGGCGGTCTTGCACATCAGCTCGGCGCGGCCGTCGCCGTCGAAGTCGTAGACCATGAACTGCGTGTAGTGTGCGCCGGCGCGGATGTTGTGGCCCAGGTTGACGCGCCAAAGTAATTTACTATTTACGATTTTCGATTTACTATTTTCTATTTTGTAGCAGTCGATGATGACGGGCCCGGTGTAGCCGTCGTGCGAGTTGTCGCGGGCGTTTGAGGGTTCCCACTTCAGGAACAGCTCGTACTGTCCGTCGCCGTCGACGTCGCCTACCGAGGCGTCGTTGGCCGAGTAGGTGTAAGTGCCGTTGTCGCGCCAGCGTCCCGGGCGGCGTCCCGGCGGCGGTGTCTGCTGCATGGTGGGCACTTGTCCGCCCTCAGGCTTCTGGATGGGTATGCTGATGTAGCCGACGGGGGCATCGGCCGGCAAGACCCACCCCTGGCCCCTCCCTGTATGGAGGGGAACAGATACCTGTGAGGCTGCCTGCTGCTCGGAGGAAACCATCACTTCGTAGGTGGCGTCGACGCCTTGTAGCGGTTGCTCGTCGATGAAGAATGTGCCGCCAGTGGTGAGCGGCTCCGTGTTCAGTTTCACGCCGTTACGATAGACGTCGTAGGGCTGGCCTTTGGGGTCGCTCGTCAGTGTCCGCCAGCTGACGGCCACCTTGCCGTCGTTGGTGCGTACGGCCACTACGCCGCGGTTCAGCCGCTCGGTGGCGAGCCTTGAGTAGTCATATCGTGTCTGAGCCTGAAGGCCGGCACTTAGGAGTGCTATCGTTGCGGTGAGTAGTAGTTGTTTCATTGTATAGTCGTTTTTGTTGTCGGCAAAGGTACGAAAAAGAATTGAAATACTTGCATAATTCCGGCGGAATTATTACTTTTGTAGCCGAAATAAGAAAAAACGTACTGAATGAAGGAATTTGTCATATCAGAAGCGAAGGCCGAGACGGCGGTGCTGGTAGGCCTGATCACCAACCAGCAGAGCGAGGAGAAGACTAAGGAATACCTGGACGAACTGGAGTTCCTGGCTGAGACGGCCGGGGCTGTTGTCGTCAGGCGGTTCACCCAGCGGGTGGGCGGCCCGAGCGCTGTGACCTACGTCGGCAGCGGCAAGCTTCTGGAAATCAAGCAATATATCAAGGACTGTGAGGATGCCGACGAGCCCGTGGGCATGGTCATCTTCGACGACGAGCTGTCGGCCAAGCAGCTGCGCAACATTGAAAAGGAACTGCAGGTGAAGATACTCGACCGCACCAGTCTGATACTCGACATCTTTGCCATGCGTGCCCAGACGGCCGAGGCCAAGGCGCAGGTGGAGCTGGCCCAGCACCGCTACATGCTGCCCCGCCTGCAGCGGCTGTGGACCCACCTGGAGCGCCAGGGCGGCGGCTCAGGTTCGGGCGGCGGCAAGGGAAGCGTGGGTCTGCGCGGTCCCGGCGAGACGCAGCTGGAGATGGACCGCCGCATCATCCTGCAGCGCATCACCCTGCTGAAGCAGCGACTGAAGGAGATAGACCAGCAGAAGACCACGCAGCGCAAGAACCGCGGCCGGCTGATACGCGTCGCCCTGGTGGGCTATACCAACGTGGGCAAGTCGACACTGATGAACCTGCTGTCGAAGAGCGACGTCTTTGCCGAGAACAAGCTCTTTGCCACGCTCGACACGACGGTGCGGAAGGTGACCATCGACAACCTGCCCTTCCTGCTGGCCGACACGGTGGGCTTCATCCGCAAACTGCCCTCGGACCTGGTGGAGTCGTTCAAGTCGACGCTCGACGAGGTGCGCGAGGCCGACCTGCTGGTTCACGTCGTAGACATCTCGCACCCCGACTTCGAGGAGCAGGTCAGCGTCGTGGAGAAGACGCTGGGCGAGCTGGGCTGTGCCGAGAAGCCGTCGATGATCGTGTTCAACAAGATAGACGCCTACCGCTGGACGCCGCAGGACGAGGACGACCTGACGGAGCCGACGCGGGAAAACATCTCGCTCGACGAACTGAAGCGTACGTGGATGGCGAAGCTTGGCGACGACTGCATCTTTATTTCTGCAAAGCAGAAACACAATATTGACGAGCTTCGCGCGTTACTATATAGCAGAGTGCGCGAGCTGCACGTACAGAAATATCCGTATAACGATTTCCTATACCAAGACTATGACTGAATACAGACACCTGACACCGAGTGAGATAGAGATACTCGACCACAACGTCTGCTGGGCTGAAGACTGGCAGCGTGTGATGGTGGCCGATGGTTTTAAACCTTATAACTTCCACCGCGTGATGTTCTACGGCGACATCCGCCTGGGCGTGTTCAACAAGAGTGTCGAGGTGGCCAAGGGCTTCTTCAAGCACTCGGGCATCAACGACGCCACGTTGCGCAATGTCACCGTGGGCAACGACTGCCTAATAGAGAAGGTGGGCAACTTCATCAACAACTACACCATCGGCGACGACTGCTACATCTCGAACATCTCGACGCTCGAGACGCTCGAAGGGGCCAGCTACGGCGCCGGCTCGACCATCTCGGTGCTCAACGAGATGGGCGACGGCAACGTGACGCTGTTCCGCGAACTGAACTCACAGTTGGCCGCCTTCATGGTGAAGTACCACGCCGACAAGGAGCTGATGAACCGCCTGAAGCAGCTCATCGACGACGAGGTGCGCATCTCGACGCCCGAGCGCGGCATCATCGGCAACCGCGTGAAGATTATCAACACGAAGGACATTACGAACACCGTCATCAAGGGCGACTGCGAGATCAGCGGCTGCGCCCGGCTCAGCGAGTGCACCATACTGAGCTCCGAGGACGCAAGCGTGTTTATCGGCACGGGCGTCATCTGCGAGAACTCCATCATCTGCGACGGCTGCTCGATAAACAACTCGGTGAAGATGCAGGACTGCTTCGTCGGCGAAGCCTGCCAGATAACCAACGGCTTCACGGCCGAGGCCAGCCTCTTCTTTGCCAACTCGTTCATGGCCAACGGTGAGGCCTGCGCCGCCTTCTGCGGACCGTTCTCGGCCTCTCACCATAAGTCGAGCCTGCTCATCGGCGGACAGTTCTCGTTCTACAATGCCGGTTCGAACACCAACTTCTCGAACCACGCCTACAAGATGGGCCCCATGCACTACGGCACGCTGGAGCGCGGCACGAAGACGGCCTCGGGCTCCTACGTGCTCATGCCCGCCACCATCGGTGCCTTCTCCGTCTGCTTCGGCAAACTGATGCACCACCCCGACACGCGTTGCCTGCCCTTCAGCTATCTGATAGCCTACGGCGAGACGATGTACCTCGTGCCGGGCCGCAACATCACCACCGTCGGACTCTACCGCGACATCAAGAAGTGGCCCAAGCGCGACAAGCGCTCGAAGCAGTCGAAGAAGTCGATCATCAACTTCGACTGGCTCTCACCCTTCACCGTGGGCGAGATCATGCAGGGCATCAAGATTCTGAAAGCCCTGCGCCAGGCCAGCGGCGACAACGTGACGACCTACAACTTCCACGAGTATGTCATCAACGCCTCGTCGCTGCAGAAGGGCCTGAAGTACTACGACATCGCCCTGCGCATCTACATGGGTGCCGTGCTGAAGCGCGCCGTGAAGGAGGGCTTTTTCGGCAAGCCGACCTCGGAGGTGGGCAAGGGACCGTGGACCGACCTGAGCGGACTGCTGCTGCCCGTGAGCGAGGAGCTGAGGCTGATAACCGACATCAAGGAGGGCGAGATTGAGAACATCTCGCAGGTGCTCGACCGATTTGCCGACATCAACAACCGCTACAGCGACTACCGCTGGGTGTGGAGCTACCAGATGATACTCGACTACTACCACCTGGACGAGCTCGACGAGGCCGCCTGCGAGCGCATTCGCGAGGACTACGTCCGTGCCCGCCGCGCCTGGATAGCCGAAATCCGTAAGGATGCCGAGAAGGAGTTTGCCATGGGCGACGTCGAGCAGGAGGTGTTCGACGACTTCTTAGAGAAACTTGACCACGAAATAGATTATGAAAACTAAATTATTATTAACTGTTGGCATCTTGGTGTTCGGACTGTGTTCGTGCAGCAAGTACAAGTACGAGAGCGTGAAGGGCGACATGTCGCAGACGCGCATCTACACCTTGGACAACGGACTGAAGGTCTACCTCAGCGTGAACAAGGAGCAGCCGAGGATACAAACCTACATCGCCGTGCGCACCGGCTCGAAGAACGACCCCGCCGAGACGACCGGACTGGCCCACTACCTGGAGCACCTGATGTTCAAGGGCACGGGCAGCTTCGGCGTCATCGACTCTACGGCCGAGGCACCGCTGCTGGCCGACATCGAGCGGCGCTACGAGCAGTACCGGCAGCTGACCGACCCCGAGGAGCGCCGGCAGGCCTACCGCGGCATCGACAGCGTCTCGCAGGTGGCCGCACAGTACTTCATTCCCAACGAGTACGACAAGCTGATGGCCGCCATCGGCTCGGAAGGCTCGAATGCCTACACGTCGAACGACGTGACGTGCTACGTCGAGGACATTCCCTCGAACGAGGTCGAGAACTGGGCCAAGATCCAGGCCGACCGCTTCCAGAATATGGTCATCCGCGGTTTCCATACCGAGCTGGAGGCCGTCTACGAGGAGTATAACATCGGCCTGACGCGCGACGTCAACAAGCTCTTCGAGGCCCTGGGCCGCAAGCTGTGCCCAACCCATCCCTACGGTCTGCAGACCACCATCGGCACCCAGGAGCACCTGAAGAACCCGTCGATAACCAATATCAAGGCGTATTTCAAGAAGTGGTACGTGCCCAACAACGTGGCCATCTGCATGGCGGGTGACTTCGACCCCGACGAGGTGGTGGCCACCATCGACCGCTACTTCGGCCAGTGGCAGCCCGCCGCCGATGTCAGTCAGCCGCAGTTCCCCGAGCAGCCCGTGCTGACCGCCCCACAGGACACCACCGTCGTCGGCCTCGAAGCCGAGACCATCTGGCTGGGCTGGCGCTTCGACCGCGGTGCCTCGCTGCAGACCGACACCCTGCAGGTCATCGAGTCGATGCTGAGCAACGGCACCGCCGGACTGATTGACCTTGACATCAACCAGCAGATGAAGATGCTCGAAGCCTGGGGTGGGGTAGAGACGATGATGGACTACTCCATGTTCATCCTGGCCGGTACGCCCAAGGAGGGCCAGACGCTCGACGAGGTGCGCCAGCTGCTGCTCGGCGAGATTCAGAAGCTGAAGCAGGGCGACTTCGCCGACGACCTGCTGCCATCGGTTGTCAACAACCTGAAGCTGCAATACTACAACGCCTTGGAGGACAACCGCTCGCGGGCCGACATGTTTGTCGATGCCTTCGTTCTCGGTACGCCGTGGGAGCAGGTGGCAGGGCGGCTCGACCGCCTGGCCGGCATCACCAAGCAGCAGATACAGGACTTCGCCAGCCGCCACTTCACCGACGGCTATGCCGCCGTCTACAAGCGGCAGGGCGTTGACCCTAACGAGAAGAAGATCGACAAGCCCGCCATCACGCCCATCGCCGCCAACCGCGACAGCGTCAGCCAGTTCGTGAAGGACATACAGGCCGCTAAGGTGAAGCCCATCGCCCCCAAGTTCGTCGACTTCAAGCGCGACCTGACCTTCGGCAACATCGGCACCACGGCGACCATCCCCTACGTCTATGTAGAGAACACCGAGAACGGCCGCTTCCAGCTCGCCTTCCGCTATGAGTTCGGGCGCCAGGCCGACAACCGCTACGAGTATGCCGCCGATTACCTGGACTATCTCGGAACCGACAAACTGACAGCCGGGCAGGTGAAGCAGCAGTTCTACCGCCTGGCCTGCAACTACAACATCGTGGTGGGCGAGCGCTCCGTCAGCGTCACCCTGAACGGCCTCAGCGAGAACATGGCCGAGGCCCTGGCCTTGCTCGAGAACCTGCTGCAGAACGCCAAGGTCGACCAGCAGGCCTACGATGAGTACGTCAGCCTGATAGACAAAGGCCGCGCCGATGCCAAGCTCGACCAGCGCACCTGTTTCGACAACCTCTTTGCCTACGGCGTCTACGGCCCCTACAATGCCAAGCGTAACCTGCTGACCACCGCACAGCTGCGCCAGCAGAACCCTCAGGAGCTGCTCGACCTGCTGAAGCAGTTGTCGCAGTATGAGCATACCTTATTATATTATGGCCCGATGGACGATGACGAGCTGGCGGAGGCCCTCAGCCCCCACCTCGCATCCCTCACTTCCTCATTGAAGCCCGTGCCTGAGAACAAGCCCTACGTGGAGCAGCCCACGCCCCAGAACGAGATACTCCTGGCGCCCTACGACGCCAAGAACATCTATATGCGCATGTACCACAACGAGCAGCGGCAGTGGAACCCGCAGGAGGCACCGGTGCAGGCCCTCTTCAACGAGTACTTCGGCGGCGGCATGAACACCGTCGTGTTCCAGGAGATGCGCGAGACGCGGGGCCTGGCCTACAACGCCTTTGCCATGTACCGCAAGCCCAGCTACAAGGGGCAGTGTGAGGACTTCTACACCCACATCATCACCCAGAACGACAAGATGATGGATTGCGTCACCCACTTCCACACCATCCTCGACACGATACCCCAGAGCGACGCCTCGCTGCAGATAGCCAAGGAGGGACTACAGAAGCAGCTGGCCAGCCGCCGCACCACGAAGTTTGCACTCATCAACGCCTGGCTGACGGCCCGCGACATGGGGCTCGACTACGACCTGAACGAGCGCATCTACGAGGCCCTGCCCGCTCTGACGATGCAGGATGTCGTCGGCTTCGAGCAGCAGCAAATAGCCCGCAAGCCCTACCGCTACATCATACTCGGCAACGAGCGCGAACTCGACATGGCCGCCCTGCAGCAGTACGGACCCGTGCGCCGCGTCACGCTGGCCGAAATCTTCGGATATTGAACATAAGGAGTTCAGGGAGTTCAGGGAGTTCAGGGAGTTCAGGGAGTTCAGGGAGTTCAAGGAGTTCAGGGAGTTCAAGGAGTTCAAGGAGCTCAATGCGAAAGTATTTAAAGTAGTTAATATGACGTATTCGTTTGAGAGTGTTATAGCTTGGCAAAAGGCACATGCGTTTGTTCTTGCTGTGTATAGGATAACGAAGCATTATCCGAAAGATGAGCAGTATGGCTTGACCTCTCAATTCAGGCGGGCCTCTGTATCGATTGAGGCTAACATCGCTGAAGGTTATAAAAAGCTCGGTAGAGCAGATAAATTACGCTTTATGAATGTTTCTCAAGGAAGTATAGAGGAATGTAGGGATTATATTATTCTTTCAAGGGATCTTCAATACGTAACTGCTGATGAGTTCTCCGAATTACATGATGCTTTGGAAGATGCGAGCAGAATGCTTTATCTATATTGTAATGGTATTATAAATAATAAAGGAATTAAAGATTAATATGTTTCAAGGAAACAAGATAATCAAGGAGTACAGGGAGTTCAAGACAATCGTCTATATGGTTCGAAATGCGCAAATAGAGTGCAGCATGAGAGATTCGTCTATTGTCTTGAACTCCTTGAACTCCTTGTCTCCTTGTCTCCTCTAAAAAATTAAAATGTATGGCAAACGTAGTAGATTTCAAGTACGCCCCGATGTTCCAGTTGGGCGAAGACAAGACCGAGTACCGCCTGCTGTCGAAGGAAGGCGTAACCACAGCCGAATTTGAAGGCAAGCAGATTGTCAAGGTGTCGAAGGAGGCCTTGACGCTGCTGGCCCAGCAGGCCTTCCACGACGTGGAGTTCATGCTGCGCCGCGAGCACAACCTGCAGGTGGCCGCCATCCTGAGCGACCCCGAGGCCTCGGAGAACGACAAGTATGTGGCTCTGCAGTTCCTCCGCAATGCCGAGGTGGCAGCCCGTGGCATCCTGCCCTTCTGCCAGGACACCGGCACCGCCATCATCCACGGCGAGAAGGGTCAGCAGGTGTGGACGGGCTTCGAGGACGAGGAGGCACTCTCCCTCGGTGTCTACAACACCTTCACCCAGGACAACCTGCGCTACTCGCAGAACGCCCCGCTGACGATGTACGACGAGGTGAACACCCGCTGCAACCTGCCCGCACAGATTGACATCGAGGCCACCGAGGGTGCCGAGTACCGCTTCGTCATGGTGGCCAAGGGCGGCGGCTCGGCCAACAAGACCTACTTCTACCCCATGACCAAGGCCACCATCCAGAACGAGGGGACGCTCATTCCCTTCCTCGTAGAGAAGATGAAGTCGCTCGGCACGGCTGCATGCCCGCCTTACCACATCGCCTTCGTCATCGGCGGCACCTCGGCCGAGAAGAACCTGCTCACGGTGAAGCTCGCCTCCATCAAGTACTACGACTCGCTGCCCACCACCGGCGACGAGACGGGACGCGCCTTCCGCGACATCGACCTCGAGCAGAAGCTCCTCGTCGAGGCCCAGAAAATCGGCCTCGGCGCACAGTTCGGCGGCAAGTACTTGGCCCACGACATCCGCGTCGTCCGCCTGCCCCGCCACGGTGCTTCGTGCCCCATCGGCATGGGCGTGTCGTGCTCGGCTGACCGCAACATCAAGGCCAAGATCAACAAGGACGGCATCTGGCTCGAGAAGATGGACTCGAACCCCTCGGAGCTCATTCCCGCTGAGTATGCCAAGGCCGGCGAGGGCCAGAACACCATCGAGATAGACCTCAACCAGGGCATCGACGCCGTGCGCCGTGAACTGTCGAAATATCCCGTCTCGACGCGCGTCAACCTGAAGGGCACCATCATCGTGGCCCGCGACATCGCCCACGCCAAGCTGAAGGCTCGCATCGACGCCGGCGAGGAGATGCCCGAATACTTCAAGAAGTACCCCGTGCTCTACGCCGGTCCGGCCAAGACGCCCGAGGGCTACCCCTGCGGCTCGATGGGCCCGACGACGGCTAACCGCATGGACCCCTATGTCGACGAGTTCCAGTCGCTCGGCGCCTCGCTCGTGATGATTGCCAAGGGCAACCGCTCGCAGCAGGTCACCGACGCCTGCCAGAAGCACGGCGGTTTCTACCTGGGCAGCATAGGCGGCGTGGCAGCCGTACTGAGCCAGTCGAGCATCAAGTCGATTGAGTGTGTAGAATATCCCGAGCTCGGCATGGAGGCCATCTGGAAGATCGACGTCGAAGACTTCCCCGCCTTCATCCTCGTCGACGACAAGGGTAACGACTTCTTCAAGCAGCTTAAGCCCTGGCCTGTCTGCGTGAAATAGCGTCAACACACCCATATCATTCTAAGCGAGACAATGGCCAAAGACGAGAACGAAGAACTGGCACAGCTACGCGCCGAAGTGGCACAGTTGCGCGAGACCAACCGCCTGCTGCTTGCAGGCAGTGAGCAGCTGATAGCCCGCAACATGATGTTGGCCGAGAAGGTAGACATCTATCATGAGGTGCGCAGGCGTGTGGAGTGGCTCAAGGACCTGGTACAGCGACACCGCGAACTGATGGCCGATGCCGACCTGCGCGACGACGAGGAACTGCTGGCCTTCATCGAGACGCGGCTCGAAGGCGATGACGTGGCACTGTCGCCAGACTTTGGGCTGAAGGATGTGGCCGAGCTGGCGGGTACCACGCAGCAGCGCATAGCAGAGCTCTACAGGCGTAAGACCATCTACCACTCCGTCGACAAGTACCTGGACTACCTCAGGCTGATACGTGCCCTGCGGCTGCTGAAGGACAAACCGCACTACGGCGTTGAGGCTATCGCCCAGGAGGCCGGGTTCAACAGCGTGCGCACCATGCACCGCAAGATTCTCGACGCTATCGGCATGACGCCCGGACAGTTCCGCGATTTAACCAATCCAGACTTCGGCTAACGTCGCCCTCGTTTATTCGCTTTTAATTCACACGCTATCGCCCCGGTTTCTGACAGGAATCGGGGCGATTTTTGTTGTTTGTCATATTTTGGGCTAATTGGCAGAACGTCTTTTCAAGTTCTGCCACGAAAAGTTTGGAGCGTGGCATTTCCCGCCGTATCTTTGCAGTGTCAAAAGGACAAAGTAACAAGAGTATTAACTTCAAAACACCTTAGATTATGAAGACAATGAAGAATTTGGCAGAGATGATGCTCATGAGTATCGCTGTCGCAGCCGTTACCGTCTCGTTCACCGCCTGCTCGGACGACGACCTGACTGATAATGAGAATGGCAAGACTGTCGTCACCGCCAACGAGGGTGACCCACTCCTCGAACCCCTCGGACTGGTATATACCGACTTCATAACCCCTAACGACGTGACCATTCTGAGCGCCGACACCACCGAGATCTGCGTCAGTAAGGCCTATGCCGACAAGATGGGCATCGCAAACTTCGTGAACCACCCCATGGGCATCTGGGACAAGAAGGAGAACGCCGCCTACCTGCGCCGGGCCACCGAGCAGCGCCTTGTCGGCGACCGTTACATCCTGAAGGTGAAGCGCTCTTCGATTGCCGAGGTCGTCGGCAACAGGAACCTGACGCTGAACACGAGCCTCTACTATAACCCCGACGCTGCCGTGACGAGGGCCTCGGCAATGGGCGTCAGCGAGGAGGCTGCCAAGTATATCGACGAGAAGAACGTCGTCCACCCCGCCGCTGTCACCATCAACTCGCTGCCCGGTGAAGAAGGCATGACGCGCGGGGCCGTCGCTGACTACGGCACGTTCACGGTTGAGGAAATCTTCAAAGGCGAGATGGATGCCGCCACACGCTGGGACCCGTTCAGCTGGATTAAGGATAAGATTGTCGACGGCTACAACTATGTGAAGGATAAGACGTCGTACACCATCGACGCGCCGAAGCGTACATACTCCATCATGCACCACAAGAGCGAACTGAAGAGGGACATGAAGTTTGAGTGCGGTCCTGAGAAGGATGACTCCATCAGCGTGAAGTTCTTGTGCCCCATCCAGTTTGACCTCGACTATACACTCGAGGTCCACGCCAAGGGCAGCATCGAGACGGTGTGGATTCCTAAGCTCAACTACCTCGAGACCTACTTCGACGGCTATCTCGGCCTCGACCCAGAGCTCACCTTAGGCTTCTCGAAGGACATCACGCTGCCTAAAGACAAACAGCGCGTCACCCTGGCCAAGCTCGGCGGCATCGGCGTCACGTTCATGATTGGTATCGTCCCCGTACACATCGACTTCGACCCCAGCATCTACCTGAAGCTGACGGCATCGCTCGAAGGCAGCGCCTACATAGGAGTCAACTACAGCTTCGCCACCAAGTTCCGTGCCGGCGTGAAGTACTCTGGCGGATGGAGCGGCATCGCTAACGGCGAGATTGTGAAGAACGACTTCGACTTCATCAAGCCCACGGCAAAACTCGAAGCCAAGGCTGGCGTCGGACTGATGATAGGCGTTGACGTCATCATTGACAAGGTAGCCGGACCGACGCTCAACGTGGGGCCGCAGGTGAATGCCAATGCCACGCTGAGCTACACCCGCTGGACTGACGGTGGCAACTGGGATTTCAAGGCCAAGGCCACTGCAGGCTGCGGCGGCGAGGTCGGCGCAAAGATCAAGATCTTCGGTTACGAGCTGGCCGACTGGAAGTGCCCCTTCGACATCGGTCCGCAGAAGACCATCTTCGAGTACCCGAAGAAATGACGAGGCGTGAGAGATGAGAAGTGGAATGTGAGAAGAAAAAACGGCCGGAAGTGTTGCGCTTCCGGCTTTTTTGTGTAACTTTGCATCCGAAAACTACAACTACGCATGTTGAA
>OCTX012255980.1_pt1 | contig 52652 bp, 42 predicted proteins | sample 1539691 | NCBI WGS metagenome assembly OCTX01 (sample SAMN02144231, study PRJEB22623) | gut metagenome | biome: sheep rumen | host: Ovis aries | place: New Zealand
CGTCAGAGTATATGACCTGCGCGGCATGCTCGTCAAGCGAGCAGCCTCGCTGACAGAGGCCCGGAGTGGACTGCTGCCTGGTGTGTATGTGGTCGAAGGAAAGAAAATGATTATTAAATAGGAGAGGAGACAGGAATATGATTGATATAATGAAGAAACCGGCAAGTTACGTGTTGAAGATGGTTCTCGCCATTTCGCTTTTTCACCTCTTCACCCTTTCACTCACTGCCTGTGGCGGTGGCGACGATGACGATAGTGACGGCAATACAAAGCCTGACTATATAGCAGCCAACGAAGAGATGGACATGCCCGACGCCAACGTGGTGGCGCTCTCTATCAAAGCCAACTGCAAATGGATGCTCTACGTAGACGCCGAGTGGCTGACGGTAGATCCGGCCACGGGAGAGAACAACGCTAAGGTGACGCTCACGGCCAGTCCGAACAAGACGGGCGAAAGAAGAACGTGTACCATCTTTATGAGAAACGAGACGAACACGCTGGAGCGAACAGTTGTCGTGAGTCAGAAACCGGCTCCCAACAATAGTTTTGTACCTCTGCCGGGTGAGAATCCGTTGCCAGAGTGAGTTTAAGGTTTATAGTTTAGTTTAGAGTTTAAAGTTTATAGTATATAGATAATGAAACAGACAATTTTAGTAACAGGCGGTACGGGCTTCATCGGAAGCCATACGACCGTCGAACTGCAGGAAGCAGGCTATGAGGTGGTCATCATCGACAACCTCTCTAATTCTAATGCAAACGTAGTAGATGGTATTGAGAAGATCACGGGCATCAGACCCGCCTTCGAGAAGGTGGACTGCTGTGACATGGAGGCCTTGGAGGGTATCTTCAAGAAGTATCCGAAGATAGAGGGCATCATCCATTTCGCCGCATCAAAGGCTGTAGGGGAGAGTGTGGAGAAACCGCTGTTGTACTACCGTAACAACCTTACCTCGCTGATTAATCTGCTGGAGCTCATGCCGAAGTACGACGTGAAGGGCATCATATTCTCGTCCAGCTGTACCGTCTACGGTCAGCCGTCGGAAGAGGATCTGCCCGTGACGGAGAATGCACCCATTCAGAAGGCCCTGAGTCCCTATGGCAACACGAAGCAGATCAACGAGGAGATTATTCAGGACTATATCCACTCGGGAGCGCCCATCAAGAGCGTTATCCTCAGATACTTCAACCCCATCGGTGCCCATCCATCAGCACTCATCGGTGAGTTGCCCAATGGTGTGCCTATGAATCTCATACCCTTTGTCACTCAGACGGCTATGGGAATCCGTGGACAGTTGAAGATATTCGGCCACGACTACAACACGCCCGACCATACCTGTATCCGTGACTATATCTATGTGGTGGATCTGGCCAAAGCTCATGTGAAGGCTATGGAACGCGTGCTCGACAAGCCCGAGACCGACGCCGTAGAGGTGTTCAACATAGGTACTGGTAAGGGACTGTCTACCTTAGAGGTGGTAGAAGGTTTTGAGAAAGCCACTGGTGTGAAGGTAAACTGGACGTATGCGCCCCGTCGTGAGGGTGATATCGAAAAGGTATGGGGAAATGTCGACAAGGCAAATAAGGTGCTCGGCTGGAAGGCAGAGACGCCGACGGAAGAGGTGCTGAAGAGTGCCTGGAAATGGCAGCAGAAGCTCCGCGAAGACGGCATACAGTGATTGCTTAGTCATATTCACAGTTTAGAGTTTAGAGTTTATTGTTTAGAGTTTAGAGTTTATAATTTATAGATGAAATGTTCTATAGGCTGAATAGCTTGCAGAGCTATTAACTCTTAACAATAAACTATAAACTCTAAACTTATAAACTCTTTATTATTAGCTATGGACTATGATAGCTTTGTCAATGTCTTAAATGTTCCTTCGCCGTCGAACATATCGAGTGAGACGGGTTGGAGGAAAAGTCCGAAGAGCGAAGAACCAGAGCCTGACATGGCTGCATAGACAGCCCCCAGGTCGTATAGCTTCTCTTTGATGGCAGCAATCTCCGGATGGAGGGCAAAGACGCTCCGTTCGAAGTCGTTTGTAAGCCTGTCGCGCCATGTCTCCACGGGCTGCATCACAATGTCGCGGCAGTTCTCTGCCGGATGCTGGGGTGTGATCAGCGAGAAAGCCTTCTTGGTGGATACAGGAATGTCTGGACGAACAACGGCCAGATACCAGCCGCTCAGGTCGAGCGCGATAGGTTCGAGCTTTTCGCCGATGCCCTCAGCATAGCAAGGTCTGTTGAGAATGAAGAAGGCACAATCTGCCCCCAGACGGGCTGCATAGTCGATCATCTGTTCATCCGAAAGTTCCAGACGGAACATCCTGTTGAGCAGGGTGATCATAAATCCGCAGTCGCTGCTGCCGCCGCCCATACCTGCCTGTGTGGGGATGCCTTTGTAGAGATGGGCGTGGATACGGGGCAGGGTGGGGAAGTCGTGCTTCAGCAACTGATATGCCCGAACCACGAGGTTACGCTGTTCGTCACCGTCGATTGCAATGTTCGTCACCTTCAGGTCGCAGTCTACGGAAGAGGGGAACTGTCTGTCCATCTCAAACACCTCGAGGGCGTCGCAGATGGGTACGGGATAGAAGACGGTCTCCAGGTTGTGGTAGCCGTCGGGGCGACGCTCAACGACATTCAGTCCGAGGTTGATCTTGCAAATAGGATGGGTTATCATTCGGCTGGTTTTATTATATGATTATACGTTAGGCGCACTGCCACCTTTCGGTGCACTATTGTCGCCGCCTTTCTTCGCACGATGACGGTGTTTCTTCTTCTTGCCCTCCGTCTGACCGCCTTGTGGCTTCGCCTGACTGTTCTTGCCGTCACCCTTTGAATGCCAGCGACCGTGCCGGCGGGTGTTGGAACGTTTCTTCTCGCGCTTAGTGTAGACGGGAGCTTCGCCAAGGCCCTCCGGCAGCGGAATCTTCTCAACCTCTTTGCCGAGGAAGTGCTCAATCTGCTGGAAGCGGTAGATGTCTGCCTCACTGACGAAGGTGATAGCCTCGCCGTCGCGGTCGGCACGGGCTGTACGGCCGATGCGGTGTACATAGTCTTCGGCATCGTGGGGAACATCGTAGTTGATCACGATGCGGATATCGTCGATGTCGATGCCTCGCGCCACGATGTCCGTAGCCACGAGTACGTCGGTCTGCCCGGCCTTGAAGCGATACATCACTTCGTCACGTTCCTGTTGCGAGAGGTCGGAGTGCATCTGGTCGCAGTTGATGTGCATCTGCTTCAGCGAACGGGTTATCTCCTTCACCTTCTCCTTCTTTCCAGAGAAGATGATGACACGCTGAAGGTCGCCCTGTTTGAAGATATGGTTGATGATCTTCAGCTTCTGCGGGTCGTAACACACGTATGCCTGCTGGTGAATCTTCTCTGCCGGCTTTGAGACGGCAATCTTTATCTCAACGGGGTCGTGGAGTAATGTCACGGCCAGTTCACGGATCTTCGGTGGCATCGTGGCAGAGAACATGATGCGCTGGCACGACTGCGGCAGCTGCTGCACGATCTTCATGATGTCATCGATAAATCCCATGTCGAGCATGCGGTCGGCCTCATCGAGCACGAAGAACGAGCATCGGCTCAGGTCGAGGTTGCCCACCTTGAGATGGCTGAGCAGTCGGCCTGGCGTGGCAATGAGCACGTCGGCACCAAGGCGCATGCCTCGCAGCTCCTGCTCATAGCGGCCACCGTCGTTACCACCATAGACGGCCACCGACGACACACCGTCAAGGTAGTAGCCGAAGCCCTGCATGGCCTGGTCGATCTGTTGGGCGAGTTCTCGCGTTGGTGACATCACGACGCAGTTGATGGCGTCGCGTGGGAAGCCGCCGTCGTCGAGCATTGAGAGGATCGGCAGCAGATAGGCCGCCGTCTTTCCCGTACCTGTCTGTGCCACACCTAATACGTCGTAGCCGTCGAGGATTTCCGGGATGCAACGCTCCTGAATGGGGGTCATGTCGTCGAAGCGCATGTCGTAGAGCGCGTCGAGGATATTATCGTTCAGATATGTTTCTTCAAATTTCACGTCAAATGATCTTATAAACTATAAACTTAAACTATAAACAATAAACTAATTCGGCGCCTGCCGATAGCAGAAGTATGCGATAACTGCATAGAGGATGTTTGGGATCCACGCTGCCAGCATCGGCGGTGTGTCGGCGTTGATGGCAAAGGTAGAGCTGATGGTCTGCAGGAGGATATACGAGAACGAGAGGGCCAGTCCGATACCCAGATACATTCCCATGCCGCCCTTTCGTTTCCTACTTGACAGGCTGACACCGATGATCGTCAGGATAAACGAGGCGAAGGAGGTGGCGATGCGCTTATGATACTCCACCTCATACTGCACCACGTTGCCCGATGCCCTTTCTGTCTGCTTGGTGATATAGTCGCGCAACTCGTCGGAGGTGAGCGTCTCCTGCTGTCCTTTCGAATAGACCAGATCCATCGGCTCCATCTGGATGAGCGTGTCGATGACAGCGCCCGACTTAATCTCCTCGCGCAATCCCTTCAGCGTACGGATCTTGTAGTTCTGCGCTTTCCAGTGGAAGCGGTCTTCGCTGATGGAGTCGTAGCGGATGGTCGAGGCAGTCATGTGACTGACGAGTTTCTTCTTCTCAAACTTGTCGAGCGAGAAGCCATAGCCTGTCTTCGTGTTGTTGTCGTATTGCTGGATATAGGCAATGATGCCTGGTCCCACCATCAGCTGCACGTTGCTGGCCGACGTAATCTTCTTGTTGTTCTTGTATTTCGACTCAAACTCCTGTCTGACCACCGTTCCGTGCGGGATGATATAGGCGCCAAGGTAGAAGTTCACCAGGGCGATGAGAGCGGCAGAGAGCAGGTATGGCCGCATGAGCCGCTTGAAACTCACTCCAGCGGCGAGCATCGCGATGATTTCGGAGTTACCCGCCAGCTTGGAGGTGAAGAAGATGACGGCGATGAAGACGAACAGCGGCGAGAAGAGATTGGAAAAATAAGGAACGAAGTTGGCATAGTAGTCGAACACGATGGACTTCAGTGGTGCACCGAAGGTGGTGAATTTCGACAGGTTCTCGTTGACGTCGAAGACGATGGCGATAGAGATGATGAGGAGGATGGAGTAGATATAGGTGCCGATAAACTTGACGACGATATACCTGTCGAGCCGTGACAACAGGCGCCAGGGATTCAGATGTCGCATCCAGCGGAGATCCTTCCGCAGGAGGCGCCCCGTCTTACGTAGCCATACTCTGAAATACTTACTCTTTTTCACTATTCACTTATTTTTTATCTCCGCTGTCCAAGTTGTTCTATCACCGACCGTTTCCATGCCACGAAGTCACCGGCCAGAATATGCTGGCGAGCATCGGTCACCAGCCGCAGGTAGAAGGCGAGGTTATGGATAGAGGCAATCTGCATGGCCAGCAGCTCCTGGGCCTTGAAGAGGTGGTGAAGGTAGGCCTTCGAGTGTAGACGGTCTATCTCACAGCCCTCCGGGTCGATGGGTGAGAAGTCGTCTTCCCACTTCTTGTTGCGCATGTTCATCGTACCCTCATAGGTGAAGAGCATGGCATTACGTCCGTTGCGTGTAGGCATCACACAGTCGAACATGTCCACCCCCCGCTCGATGGCTTCGAGGATATTCTGCGGCGTGCCCACGCCCATCAGATAGCGCGGCTTGTCCTTGGGCAGGATCTCGTTTACCACCTCAATCATCTCGTACATCACCTCTGTCGGTTCACCCACGGCCAGGCCTCCGATGGCATTACCGTCGGCACCGATGTCGGCCACATGCTTGGCTGCCTCCTGACGCAGGTCCTTAAACGTACAACCCTGTACGATGGGGAACAGACTCTGCTCATAGCCATAGAGGGGTTCCGTCTCACGGAATCGTTTCACGCAACGCTCCAACCAGCGCTGTGTAAGTCTCAGACTCTTAGCGGCATACTGATAGTCGCTTTGTCCTGGAGGGCACTCGTCGAAGGCCATCATGATGTCGGCACCGATGATGCGTTCCGTGTCCATTACATTCTCGGGGGTGAAGATGTGTTTCGAGCCGTCGATATGACTGCGGAACTCGCAGCCCTCTTCGCGCAGCTTACGGATACCGGTCAGCGAGAACACCTGGAATCCGCCGCTGTCGGTAAGTATCGGACGATCCCAGGTATTGAACTTATGCAGTCCGCCTGCCTTGCGCAGGATGTCGAGTCCCGGACGCAGATACAGATGATAGGTGTTGCCCAGGATGATCTGTGCCTTCACCTGCTCCCGCAACTCGGAGAAGTGTACGCCTTTCACGCTGCCTGCCGTGCCGACGGGCATGAAGATAGGCGTCAGAATCTGTCCGTGGGCCGTCTGTATCACTCCGGCCCTTGCATCACTGGCGGGATCTGTTTGTTGTATCTTAAAAGTCATTCTGTGACGGCAGCAATTTATTCTCTTTTCACTTATTCTTCTTTTCCTCTTCTTCAGGGATGGTGAAGTCGAGCGGCTTGGCGACAATCTCGTCGGTCAGGGCGAAGTCCCATACGTCCTGTACATTTTCCACATAGTGGAAGGTGACGCCCTTGACATACACCTCTGGAATCTCATTGATGTCCTTCTCATTCTCGCGACACATCACGATGTCTGTGATGCCGGCACGCTTGGCGGCGAGGATCTTCTCCTTGATGCCACCCACGGGCAGAACCTTTCCGCGCAGAGTGATCTCTCCCGTCATGGCCGTGTTCTTACGAACCTTGCGCTGTGTGAGAGCCGAGGCGATCGAGGTGGCGATGGTGATGCCTGCCGACGGGCCGTCCTTCGGTGTTGCTCCTTCCGGCACATGGATATGGATGTTCCAGTAGTCGAAGATGCGGTAGTCGATGTTCAGCTTGTCGGCATGGGCCTTCACATACTCCAGGGCGAGGATGGCCGACTCTTTCATCACGTCGCCCAGATTGCCCGTGAGCGTGAGTTTTGAACCTTTACCTTTCGAGAGCGAGGTCTCGATGAAGAGAATCTCTCCGCCGACACTCGTCCAGGCCAGTCCTGTCACCACGCCGGCATAGTCGTTGCCTTGATAGATATCGCGATAGAATGGCGGTTTGCCTAACAGGTCTTCAACCTCCGTGGGCGTAATCTTATGATAGCCGACGTTGTCCTCCAGCTGCCGTTTGTAGGCAATCTTCCGGAGGGCTTTGTCTATCTGCTTCTCCAACTGTCGGACACCACTCTCACGCGTATAGCGCTCTATGATCATCTCGATGGCATCCTTTGTGAAGGTGGGCTTCAGGTCGCGTTCCGTCAGGCCGGTGTTTTCCAGCTCGCGAGGTATCAAGTGTCGCTTCGCTATTTCGTACTTTTCCTCTGTGATATAACCACTTACCTCGATGATTTCCATACGGTCGAGCAGGGGACGGGGGATGGTTGAGAGGTTGTTGGCCGTGGCGATGAAGAGCACCTTCGACAGGTCGTAGTCCACGTCGAGGTAGTTGTCGTGGAAAGCATTGTTCTGTTCGGGGTCAAGCACCTCGAGCAGTGCCGAGGCAGGGTCGCCGTTGTGGGTCATCTGCGTCACTTTGTCGATTTCATCGAGGATGAACACAGGGTTGCTCGACCCGGCCTTCTGGATCGACTTGATGATACGTCCGGGCATGGCACCGATGTATGTGCGGCGATGGCCGCGGATCTCTGCCTCGTCGTGCAGACCGCCTAACGACACGCGGACATACTTGCGCTTCATAGCCGAGGCGATGCTCTTGCCCAGCGAGGTCTTGCCGACACCCGGAGGACCGTAGAGGCAGATGATGGGCGACTTCAGGTCGCCGCGCAGGGCCAGCACTGCCATGTATTCAAGTATACGCTCCTTCACCTTCTCCATGCCGTAGTGGTCGCGGTCGAGAATCCGCTTGGCACGCTTCAGGTTCAGGTCGTCTTTCGTGTATTCCTCCCACGGCAGGCTGACGAAGGTCTGCAGATAGTTCAGCAGCACGTTGAATTCCGGCGACTGCGGATTCAGGTTGTCCAGCTTGTCGGCCTCCTTGTAGAACACCTTGCTCACCTCGTGAGGCCATTTCTTCTCCTTCGCCTTCTTCAGCAGTTCAATCTTCTCGGGCGTCGTCTCGCCGTTGCCTATCTCTGCCTGCAGGTTCTTGATCTGCTGCTGCAGGAAGTAGTTGCGCTGCTGCTCGTCGAGGTCCTCGCGGGTTTTGTTGCGGATGTTGGCCTTCAGGTTCTGAAGGTTGATCTCGCGGTTGATGATCTTCATCACGCTGAACAGGCGCTCCTTCACCAAGTCCATCTTCAGCAGGGTCATCTTCTCCTTCACCGAGAACGGCATGTTCGAGCACACGAAGTTCAGGGCCATCACGTTGTGCGAGATATTCTTGATGGCAAACGACGCCTCGTCGGGGATTTCTTCGCTGATGTTGATATACTCGTTCACCATGTTGCGCAGGTCCTCCATGGCCGTATTAAACTCGCGGTCTTTCTTTTCAGGCTCGATGTCGTCTACCGGTGTGACGATAGCTTCCAAGTAGGGGGATCTATTGACGACGGTCTCCATACGGAAGCGTCCCAGGGCTTGCACGATGGTCGTGATATTACCGTTTGGCAGGGTGAGCTCTTTCATCACCTTCGCATACACACCGTACTCGTAGAGGTCCTCCTGGAGTGGAAAGTCTACGTCAGGATCACGCTGGCAGACGATGCCGATGATCGAGCCTGAACGCTCTGCCTTCGTCACCAGGCGCTTGCTGGCTTCTCGGCCGATGAGGATGGGCGACACCACTCCCGGGAACAGTACAAGATTGCGTACGGTCAAAATGGGCACCTTCTCAGGGATGTCCACATTGAACAGATCCTTTATGTCGCCGTCGACGTCGGCTATCATCTGAAATGCTGTGTTATTTGACTGATTGCTCATAATCTGTGTTTAATTCAATTTTCCAGTTCTTCAAAATTTCAATTACTCAACTTTTTACCTTTTATATAAATTGGGTGCAAAGTTACTACTTTTTTTTGAAACCTCTCTGAATAAACCGAATTATTTGCCTACAAATAAAGATTAATAAACATTTGTGAGCAAAAAACATCCGATTCTGCCGGTTTATTCACAAGATTTTAGTAACTTTGCCCGCTGAATATGGCCAATAGTTACTTCCAGTTCAAGCGTTTCACCGTCTGTCAGCAGCATTGTGCGATGAAGGTGGGCACCGACGGCACGCTGCTCGGCGCCTGGGCGGCGGCGCCACAAGCGCCCGGCCGTATTCTCGACATCGGCACGGGCACGGGCCTCATCGCCCTGATGATGGCCCAGCGCTTCCCCAAGGCTCTGGTGACGGCCATCGACATCGATGAAATGGCTGTTTCTCAGGCTGCGGAGAATGTCGCTGCATCGCCCTTTGCCGACAGGATCAGTGTCGTTGCGGCCGACGTGCAGACGTTCCGAACGGCCGAAAAGTTCGATTCCATCGTCTGCAATCCGCCCTTTTTCGAGGATTCGCTCACCTGTCCCGACCCGCAGCGCACGGAGGCCCGCCACACCGTCACCCTCGGCTACCGCCAGCTGATGGAGGCCGCCTTCCGACTGCTGGCAGTCACAGGCCGACTCTCGGTCATCATCCCCGCCGACTGTCGGAGCCGTCTGGAGAGCGAAGCGCATCTGGCGGGCTTCTTCGTCAGCCGTGTCTGCAGCGTTCAGACCACGCCGTCGAAGTCCCCGAAGCGTTACATGATGGAATTTGCAAAAACGCCTGTAAACGAAGTGGATATAACAACAGGTATTATCGAAATCTCGCCACAGGTGAGGAGCGATTGGTATCGCCAACTGACTGAAGACTTTTATATCAAATGAAGACTACGATTATCCAATTGAACATCGAGTGGGGCAGACCCCTCGAGAATATCCGCCGGGTGGAGCGGCTGATGAGCGAAGCCCCCGGGAGCGACCTCTATGTGTTGCCCGAAATGTGGAGCACCGGCTTTGCCACCGAGCCCCACGATATTGCTGAAGACGAGCGGGCGAGCGTCGCCCTCCAGTGGATGCGATCTACGGCCCGTCGGCTCGGCTGTGCCATCGCCGGCTCGCTCGCCGTCAGCCGACAGCCTCTCTCCGACGAATCTGACAGCGGAGACCCCATATATGTGAATCGACACTATTTCATCGACGGGCGTTCGGGCAACGAGGTCTATTATGACAAGCATCATCTGTTCCGATATGGTGGCGAGGACCGTTACTACCAGCCCGGCCAGACGAACACCATCGTCGACTACTGTGGCTTCCGCCTCCTGCTGCTCACCTGCTACGACCTGCGTTTCCCCGTCTGGAGCCGTTATTCTGACGCCTTGGCCTACGATGCCATCATTGCCGTGGCGAACTGGCCCGAGAGTCGTCAGAATGCCTGGCAGATTCTCACACGAGCCCGTGCGATGGAGAATCAGGCCTATCTCATCGGCTGCAACCGTGTGGGCGATGACAAGTATTCTCATTACCGTGGCCAGAGTGCGATTATCAGTCCCATCGGCAAGACGCTCGCCTCATGCCAGCCAAATAAAGAGCAGACCGTTTCCTTCACTCTCGATCTGGAAACGGTCTGCCATCAACGTTCAAAATTCAAGGTTCTCGACGACCGCGATATCCGGTAATCTCTTTAACCGTTACCGCCGCCTCCGGAATTGTCCGCCTGCGGTGCGAGCACGTAGCTGATCGGTGTCTTCTTCTGGAAGCGCTTTTTCTTGCCACCGATGGTGCGAACCTCGCTCTCCACCACGTAGCCCCATTCGAAGACGCACTCCTTCTTCAGCGCACGCGAGGTGAGCTGCTCGCCCTTCGTGTTCTCGGGCGTGAAGTTGATGCGGATGCCGTTGATCATCGCGTCGGCACCGCCGGCCACGGCCGTCTCGACGTCGTTCTTGCCGAGGCCCTGACCGTCCACGCTCGGAGAGAACGTGCCGAAGCCGTCAAGCTTCACGGGCTGGCCTTCGCGCAGCAGGTGTACAAGGCATTTCACCATTTCGCCCAGCACCAGCTGGCACATCTCCTCAGAGGAGATCTTGCCGTGCTCCAACATGTGCTTTGCCAGACCCTTCAGGTTCAAGGGTTCCTTGGCGTCGACCTCGGCGAAGTACTTACCGAAGGCCGTTGAGTCATCATTCGTGTTCTGACGAAGGTTGATGACCATTGGAATGTTTGATCTTGCCATAATTTTTAAAAGTTTAAAAAAGTTTAGTTAGGGTAAAGTCGGACTTTAGTTAGGGTAAACTACCACTTTAGTCAGTCTAAAGTCCGAGTCACGTTTTTGGGACGAGAATCATCATTATGATAAATAAGTGAAATAGTTATTCATCATGTCTACATCAATTCAGCCAGTCATCACAGCTCTCGGCCCCTATCACTGCCAGGCATGATGAGGCGATGCCTGCAATGATTTTGAGAACTAACACAATGTTCTGCTTCTTCATGATTCAATGGATTATAAATAATGGATTATAAATGGTTCATGAATGTTCGTTTGTTTAGTGGACAAACGATTTGTCTTTCGATTGTTAAGATGTTTGACAATCTTATTTATAAGGATTTGTGTCATTTTTCAGTGCTTTTTGTGGGTCAAAAAGCCATGGCTAATTATCCATTTTTCTTATTGGGGATATTAATATCAAAATAAATCTGTTGTGTCCACAAACGAACAACAACAGACAACAAAGAACGTCCCAAAGATAAAATCAAGACTACGACACTTTCTTATAGACCTTGCCCGTTTTCAGCAGTTTTCCGCCGTCAATCCATGATTTCAGCAGGCCGCGGAGCGTGGAATCCTTTGCTCCAGGCTTCTTTTCAGCCAGATCCTTCTTCGTAAACTCGTTGGGCAGCGAATCGAGAATCTGCTCATTGGCCGTTTTCGCTGGCGTTTTCGGCTCCGACGAACCCTTGCCGCTCAGCGCCAAATGCCAGTCGCCCGACTTCAAACGCTCCACGTCGTTACGGAAAAGCAAGGTGAACGTGTCTGCAAGATAGTCTGCGAGCATCAGACACTGGTCGATCACCAATGTCGAGTCGCCGCCCTTCTTTTTAGCAGAAGGATCCACCATCCAGCAGCAGGTCAAAACAACGCCGATGCGATAGCAGGATGTCATGATTCTTCCCCGGATACCGTCGTCCTGCATCACGATATCACCCGCCTCGATCGCCTTTTTCACCGTGTCTGATTCCCAATTTTTCATAGCATGTCGCAATTTAGGCAGGTCAAGTTCCTTTTCAGGCAGGGCGCGCAGTCGTCGGGCCAGGTCGATGATGGCCTCTTCGTCGGCTTTCGAGATAGGCTTCAGGGGCACCAACGGACCCACCTCTTTTTTCAGGACCACATTCATGATGCGCGACGCCATGCCCTGGAGGATCGTGGATGCAATAAGCGACTTGTACACGGGCTGGGCTGCCATCACACATGACAAACGTGCATGCACATAGGCCTCGATGCTATCGTCGCTGGAACGTGCGATTTGTAAAACTTCCTGAGCCCATCCTGCGTTGTACCACAGCTGCCAACTCTCAAACTTCTCCGAACTACTGAGTATGCAGCCACCCTCATCGCTCACGGTGAAGAGAATTCTACCCGTGGCTTCGGCCAGTTCAGCGCGCTCCGCCCGTGCGGCGGGCGTTGAGTCTAAGGGCAATTCACAGATGGGATCCGTAGGCGGTGCTGGCAGGGCATCGCTCGACTTGCGGCTCTTCTTCAGCTCCTTGAATGCCTTGCGCTTCTTGCGTGCTAAGGCATCGTCCTCTCTCATGGGCGTGGCGAGAAGATTCACGGGGCGAAGCACCTCGCTCTTGCCTGCTCCGCTCTCTGCCCAGATGATCAAGCTAAGCAGCGATGGATGGACATAACCCATTGGATCTCTTGACGTTATCTGTGGCAGATTGGCCCCACAGGTCACGACTGCCGCTAAGATTTCTGGGATCCACAGTTTACTATCCGTCACACTGTCGACACACTGTCGCAGCCCATCAGGAAGCTGGGTTTTACAGCTCGGACGGAAGATCATGGGATTGTCATAGTCCGTGCGGCGCGGTTTGAATTCGGCGGCTGCAGCAGCTTTCGAAGCCGAAGCCCCCACTCCAGCTTTCTTGCCAGAGTCCCCTACCCGTATAGGCGTGTCAACATATTTCTCTGCAAAATCGCGGATCAGGTTCTTGATATCCGTCTCGTCGTGCTTCCACCATTCGGGACAGTCTGCTGCCACCTGTTCAGCCAGGTCATCCTGATCCAGAACCTGCGCTATGCCGCTCTTGGCCAGGATCGTCTTCAGCGTCTCGTGGCGCTCACCTTCCTTCGCACCCTTTAGCGTCAGGTCAGCCACTTGTTGAGCCTCCACCCAGAGCTTGTTTGCATCCACCTCATCATCGTCGGACTCGCCGGCAATCGACTTTTGTCCGTTCGTTCTTTTTTCCAACGGGGCCTTTTTCTGCGCATCAGCCTGCGCATCAGCCTCTGCAGCCGTGTCAGCGAATTTCAGGCGCTCCTCGTCCATATAGAGAATATATTCGATTGGCGCGAGAAGCATGCGGCGCCTGAGGTCCTTGCAACTCGAATCATATTTGGTCGCCGTATCACCAATCTTCTCATACAGCCAAGCCTGGGCTTCTTCAACGCTCATGCCCGTAGGGCGAACACCAAGCAGATGCAGTCCCCCGCGCAACGAAAGCTGGGCAAATACGATCCCCCACTCCGTCTCATGGCCGCGAATCCATCGCTCATAGTAGGCTTTTCCATCAGCCTTAACCACCTCATCATCAAGGTCATACAGAAAGACGTTCGACCATTCTGCTTCGTCCATCAGTGCACCCTTGCCCGCTCCATCCTTACGGACATAATGTGGCAAAAGTACCGGCACACCCATCTTCAACAGCTTCGTCTTCTCATTGTAGGTCGCCTTGTTAATCTCGCCCTTCGCGAGGCTCGCCTTCAACTCCAAGCAACCTTTTGCCGCCTCAATCGTTCGCTGTGCATCGCATGCAGTGAGCACGGTCTCCCAACTTACGACATAGACCATCGTCTCTGCCGTCTTCAACATCAAATAATACTTCCTTATTATATTCATACGCGTATATATTAAAGTAAAAACATCATTTTTTCCAGAAGACCCCGCCCCACTCCCCTCTTCTTCCGGGAGCCGGGCGGGGTTAAAGTTTAACAGTGATCAGGGTTTACGTTTCGCATTGTTGTAACGGGGCTTAGAGGACAACTCCTCCCTGCCTCGGCCATTATTGTAGCGAGGCTTGGTTTTCGGTTCTCTGAGAATCAAGTTGCCAGCAATGTAACCCTTGCTAACCTTCAGCGTAAAGCTCTGGCCATTGGCAAAGGCTTCGTTCATCTTCTTCAGAGTCTCCTTACTGCCGTCGAAGGTGACGTTCAACTTACCAAGATTGGCAGACATCAGCTCTTTGACCAATCCCTCGACCTTCGCCTTGAGTCTCTCAAAGAATACGGGATTATTCTCCATCTCCTCAGGCACATCGATGAAACTGTCTACATCAACTCTATAGTCGCCACTCTTCTTTACGATGGCCAATGAGCTGTTGTGAGTCCACGTGCTGTGTGCGCCAGACGGATCGCAGAGATGACTGCGAAGCGGTCTGTTTGAATCCTTGCTACATTCTAACAAGTAGTCATAAAACTCACTAGGCATATTGAGGCTGGCCAGTACATTCTTCGTATCCACCTCCTCAATGATCAAGACTGGCTTATTGCAACCTTTTGGCTGAATCAAATAAGCCTTGACGATAGTACCCGCTTCTGAGGCCAATTTAGGTAAAAATTTCTCACGAGAATCCTCGTTCAAACCCACAAAGATGGTGCGACCGTAGCACCAATGATCGAAGAACTTGACAAACTTGCCGCGCTTCAAGCCCTTCACATACTTCAGCAGCTCATCATCATTCTTAATCACCTCAATGCTCGAGCAAGAGATCAACTCTTCTTGCGCATCCTTACCTGCCAAATAGATCTTCAGATCCTCCGGCGAGAGATCCTCCGGGCTGGCATACTGCTTCTTTCCCTTAATAAGGTCATCACTGCCTCCAGCCAGAGAAACCATCTTCTCGGAATTTATACCGCCGCCCGAGATCACGGCATCAGTATTTTTACTCATAATTTTTTTTAATTATTTTATCAGGAATATCCCTGTACCCATCAAGGCGACATAAATCGCTTTGACGGGTGCAAAGGTACGGATTTATCCAACACCCTGTATTCCCCCCAGACTGATAACGGCGTGGCCCGGGCTCACTTTACTCCGACGTCGCGCCATTATGATAGAATGTCAGCAGTTTTTTTGGGTCAAAACAACAAAAAAAAGGGCGCCTTTGACCATAGCGCCCTCATTTCAAATAATTATTTCTTCTTCTTTCATTAATTCTCTTAAGGCTCCCTTAAATCTTATAATGTCTTCAGAGCGCTCAGCCCTGATCAGCCTCTTACGCAGGTCGTCGGGCTTGCCATACCTCATGACGCGAGCGTATTCAACTTTGGTGATCATCGTCTTATCCTTGAGCAGGTCGTAAGCCATTGCGTGTAGCATGCGCTCTGCCATGCCCTGTGATAGGCGCTCCCCTTTTTTTCGATATTTCGCGAGCTTAGGGGCAAGCTCTTTGATTATTCCCTGCAGCTTAAGCTTATCACCGTCGCTGAGTTGCAGTCTTTTTCTCATCTTCTCAATATGGAGTATCCTTTTATTTCCCACCTTCACTATTCTTTCTACCATTTCTACGTCGCGGGAATTCCTCAGAAACTCCGTTACCATCCTCTCCGTGATTTCAGTCACGCTTCCTCAGATGCCAAAGTACTTCTTGCTTTTTCTCTGTAAAATACTCTAACTATTCCTTGTCGCTGCGTTTCCTTTTACTTCATAGGCACTCCGTTTAAGTTAAACCATAAATCCTCCGAAGCCGTTGCCGTACTCCAGAGCGTCCTCGACACTAAAAAACTTGCGGGAGTCTGACTCGCCGCCCCAATTGTAATCAATTTTTTTATAATCACACCGCAAAATTAATACCTTTCTTTCTAAAAAGCAAAGGAAATCGTGTTAAATGAAACTAAAATGATAAAGAAAAGCAAAAAGGGGCGCAAAGGCGCCTGGCCCTTCTGCGCCATGAAGAATTTCTCAAAGATGCAAATTTTTATAAAAAAAATCCTAAAATCTTTGGCTAATTCAAATTAAACCCTTACCTTGTACCAGTTAATACGAAAATCGGATACAGAGGAAAGCGCCCCTCATTAAATCATATAAGACAGAAATTTATAGGTCTGTAGATTGTTTATTACGGAATTGTTTTTTCGAAGTAAGTATTTCGTCGTAAGACGATACGAAGAAAGGTTAACATTATTTAATTCATAGTATTAGAATTAAGGTTTTGGGGAAGCCGTCGGCATGTGAATGTCGGCGGCTTTATTTTTCTACACATCGTGCCTGGCACCGTGTTACAAAAGGGTCGCAAAGGTGCCTGGCCCTTCTGGGGGCGCAAAGGTGCCTGGCCCTTCTGCGCCAAAGGCAATGCGTATATGCACTATAAGAGGATGTCACAATGTGACACCCCCTTTTTTAACGATAAACTCTGCATACTCAATTATTTGAATATCTCAGACAATTATTATCTACCTATAAAACGGTTGATCTCTTCTTTCATGTTACCCTCTTTAAAAATAATATTCTTGGTTGTATTTCTAAGTGTCCCTGTTGAATCTATTTCATATTCTTCATCATTCATAATTATTTTTCCATTTCTATAAGAATACTTCATTTTTTCAATTCCGTCTGAATTTATTTCATGGGCTATGCTACTAATTTTATCATTCTTTTTTAATGTTACTAACCTCCGAATAAAACGCCCATAACAATAGATATCTTTAAAACTAACTTCAATAAAAACGGAAGCCTTATCTGCATTCTTCACTGAGGCATATTTGGGGTCGTAATTAACAAGAGGAATTACTGCAACATAGTCTTTTTTTAAATATTTATCATAAAAGTCTCCAAATTCATTTGCATTTTTTATATTTTGAACTGGGATTATTGAATATATATTCTTAACTTTTTCCTCTATTTCTTCTGACGTATTACAATAATCAATTTGTCGCTTCTCTATATACAAATTTTGTTTGCCATTTGATACAATTCGATAAATCCAATTACCTTTTTCGTCATATTTGTAATCATTATAAATCACCTCTCCTGTTTTATTATATACCTCAGATTTATCTTTAGATACAAGGGTGCTAATTTGAATTATATCACCATGGTTATTGTAAACATATTCCTTCTTGTTACGAAAACTATTCTTCTGTTGTGTATATGAAACTAATTGTCCTTTATTGTTATATTGATATTTACCCGCATCAGATATTAAAATATCCTTGTTATAAGAAGAAACTCTATTAAACTGTCTTTCGTTATCCAATTCTATTAGTTGTCCATTAGTATTATAAGTCTCCTTAAAGTCCAAATAAGATTGTCCATTCTCATCATATAATTTACATTCATACGTGCCATTTCCTATAAGTTTTGCAGCTTTCCTATAAGTGAGCTCGTATTTTTTAGTTGGGGAATATCTTGTTAAAATATCATATCTAACCAAAATATTGTTGTTATAAACAATCTCTCTCTTTTTATATATTTCCGTTAATACTTGATTGTTTATAAGTTCGTTTATTGTACCCAACTCTTTTAAATTTTTTTTGACATCTAACAAAGATACATCTGCAACAGTGTTTTCTCCATCTATTTTATAAGTAACAAAGCCAAAACAATTTCCATAAGAGGTGTCGTCAAAGTTATATAGAATTGCTCGTCCATATTGGTCAAAGAGTGTAATATCTATCTTTCTTAATTTGCCCTCTGTAGGATTACCAAAATTCTCAGAAAAGGCATAACTAGAACTTCTCACAGCAAACACATTCCCTTTTAAGTTTTCCCGCTTTAGTGTTGTCGGTTCTTGGCAGTATGCAATACTTGTTGTCAATACTGCAACAAAAGCAATAATTACTTTTTTCATTTTTAGTTGTTTTTAGCCTGTCAAGCCCAAACAAGGCAGTTATTAGCTCTAAGTTAGGTATATATACAAAAAGTGTGGGCTTCCTTACATTCACTTATCCCACACCCAGGTCTCGCATTACCTCTCTCGTTAGGACAAGCAATGCGAACACCCACACCAAGATATTGTTAACGGGGATATCTGGAATACAGATATACCTATTAATAATCTTAGTATGGCATTCACTATTGCTTTTTTCAACGAGAGATCCAGTCTTAATCGACCAAGACCATCCAAGTTGCGAGTTTGGGTGTTGAATCAGCGTTAGTAAACACCAATCATATATATGCTAACCTCACCGCCCTTACAACGGGGGCTTTCAGTTTGCGGGTGTAAAGTTAAGGATAAATATTGGATTGGGGAAATATTATTAAGGTAAATTTGTATTTTTCTTGTTGTTTGGGCACACAAAAAAGAAAACCTCCGTGGAATATGGGACTCCACAGAGGCTTTTGCTTGATTTGTTGTGTTTGTTGAGCCACCCAACGGGCACCTTTTAGAAAGGCAGATCGTCTGCTGATCCTTCAGCCGAGGGCTCCTGAGCCGGCGGGAACGGTGCTGCGGCATTGCCGGCCGGCGGGAACGGCGCTGCCTGAGGCGCAGCTGCCACGGGAGCTCCGGCGACGGGCTGCTGGCCGCGGATGACGTTGTAGGCACGGATATCGTTGAACCAGCGGCCGTTGAACTCGTGGGCATCAATGTCGAACTGCACGGTGAGATCCTCGCCTTGCTGAATATTGAATTGCTTAATACGGTCCTCTCCAAAGATACGGAAAAGGCACTTGCGAGGATACTGTCCGGGCACTTCGATTACATAATCCTGCGACATCCAGTTGTTGCCCGTGCGGGCAGAAACACCACTTTGAGCTGGTAACACTGCAATAATTCTTCCTGTTAAATCCATGATTTAAAATGTATTTATTTGTTGTTTTTATCTATTTCAGCGGGCGAAATTACTAAAAATAGTTTGAATTGCACAATTTTCTCCGTTTTTTTTTGCTGAATACAACGTTTTTTTGTAATTTTGCCTCAATTATTAAAAAGGTAATCAAAAACAAAGAAAACTATAACAGCTATGAGATTTACATTATCAAGCAGCGCGCTGAGCGGTAAGCTCACTGCCCTCTCGAGAGTGATTAACAGTAAGAACGCCTTGCCCATACTCGGCGACTTCGTGTTTGAGATCAAGGACAATGTGCTGAATCTGACGGCCTCAGACTCGGAGAACATGATGAAGACGCAGCTGGAGCTGACCGAAAGTGACGGCTACTGCCGCTTCGCCATCGGCAACCACGACCTGCTGGAGGCCGTGAAGGGCTTCTCAGAGCAGCCCATCACCTTCGACGTCGACCAGGAGAAGAACATCGTGAAGATCTCTTACCAGAACGGTCTGTTCTCGCTGCCCATCGAGAGTGCCGACGAGTTCCCCATGGCCCAGCCCGTAAGCGACTTCGCCACGACGATCACCATCCCCAACCTCATACTGGCAGAGAACATCAACCGCTCCGTCTTCGCCACGGCTCAGGACGAGCTGCGCCCCGTGATGAACGGCATCTACTTCGACCTGACGCCGGAGTGCCTGGCCGTGGTGGCCAGCGACGGCCACAAACTGGTACGCAACAAGGTGTTCACCATCAAGAGCGAGCAGCCCGCCGCCTTCATACTGCCCAAGAAGCCGGCCAACCTGCTGCGCAACCTGCTGGGCAAGGACGGCGGCGACGTGGTGATCCGCTTCGACGAGCGCAATGCCGAGGTGAACTACGGCGACGGCATCCTGCAGTGCCGACTGATCGAGGGCCGCTATCCTAACTACAACAGCGTGATCCCCCAGAACAACCCCAACGAGCTGCGCGCCGACCGCCTCGGCCTGCTGGCCGCCCTGCGCCGCGTGCAGCCCTTCGCCAACGACTCGAGCAACCTGATCCGCTTCCACGTGGAGGGCTCTACCCTGCAGCTCGATGCCGAGGACTACGACTTCTCGAAGACCGCCACGGAGCGCATGACCTGCGAATACAACGGTCAGCCGATGTCGATCGGATTCAAGGGCTCGTCGTTCATCGAAGTGCTCAGCAACTTCGACTGTCAGGAGGTGACCATCCTGCTGGCCGACCCCAGCCGCGCCGGACTGGTGCTGCCCTCAGAGCAGCCTGAAAACCAGGACGTGCTGATGCTGCTCATGCCGATGCTGATCAACGACTGAAAAAGGAGTAAGGAGTTAAGGAGACAGTAGTAAGAGGTAACAAGAAAATAATGAAACTTAAGCTTCAGAAACCGCTCGTCATCTTCGATCTGGAGACGACGGGCCTTGACTTGGTCAAAGACCGCGTAATACAGATATCATATATTAAGGTGTATCCCGACGGCCGTGAGGAGCGCGGCAACGAGGTGATCAACCCCGAGATCCCCATCCCGCCGTTTATCACGCAGCTCACCGGCATCAGCGATGCCGACGTGAAAGACAAGCCCACCTTCAAGCAGCTGGCGCAGAAGCTGGCCGAGAAGTTTGGCGGCTCAGACTTCGCCGGATTCAACTCCAACAGCTTCGACGTGCCCCTGTTGGCCGAGGAGTTCCTGCGCGCAGGCATCGACTTCGACTTCTCCAAGTGCCGGCTCATCGACGCCTGCACCATTTTCAAGAAGATGGAGCGCCGCAATCTCGCTGCCGCCTATAAGTTCTACTGCGGACGGAAGATGGAGGACGACTTCGAGGCTCACCGTGCCGACCAGGATACCGAGGCCACCTACCGGGTGCTGATGGGTGAGCTCGACAAGTATGCTCCCGGCGCCAACGAGGATCCGGAGAAGGTGCTGGAGAACGATATGGACCAGCTGAACGAGTTCTCGCGACAGAACAAGAACGTCGACTTCGCCGGACGTATCATATGGGCCGAGCAGAAAGACAAGGACGGCAAGCCCCTACTCGACCAGGACGGCAAGCCACGCATGATCGAGGTGTTCAACTTCGGCAAGCACAAGGGACTGCCCGTGGCCGACGTGCTCCACATCGATCCAGGCTATTACAGCTGGATTCTCTCTGGCGACTTCACCTACAACACGAAGCAGGTGCTTACCCGCATCCGGCTGCGCGAAGCGAAACTCAACGGATGATGGGAAAGGTAAAAGGGTAAAAAGGTAAAAAAGTAAAAAAAGTAAAGGATGCTCATGTCTAAATATTCATTAGTGCTAAAACGAGTAATTGGTATTTTACCTTTTTACTTTTTTACCCTTTTACCCTCAAACGCCCAGGAGCTGCAGGCTCGCATTACGATCAACCACAGTCAGATACAAGGCACAGACGTCAGCGTGTTTGAGAATCTGAAGCAGACACTTGAGCAGTTCGTCAACGAACGGCAATGGACTGATTTACAGTTTCAAAAGAACGAACGCATACAGTGCAACTTTAACATCACAGTGACGAAATACGTCAAAGAGGAAGACCGCTTCGAGTGTAACGCCCTCATCCAGGCTAACCGCCCGGTGTACAACTCGGCCTACACCACCACCTTATATAATAATAGGGACGACAACTTCCACTTCGAGTTCAAGCAGTTCGACCAGATCAACTACAACGACGAGACGGTAGACAATCAGCTGACGGCCCTCTTCGCCTACTATGCCTATCTTATCATCGGCCTCGACCTCGACAGTTTTGCCCCCCTGGGCGGCACCGACATCCTGCAGCGATGCGTCTATCTCGTGAACAATGCCCAAGACCTGGGCTTCCCCGGCTGGAAACTCTTCGAGGACAGCCGTAACCGCTTTGCCATCATCAACGACTACATGGACGAGAGTATGAAGCCCTTCCGCCAACTGCAGTACGACTACTACCGCAAGGGCCTCGACGAGATGGCCAACAACGCCGAGCGAGGCCGTACGGAGATCACCAACGCCCTGGAGAGCGGTCTGAAGACAGCCCATGAGAACAAGCCCCTGAGCCTGTTGCCACAGATATGGACAGACTACAAGAAAGACGAGTTGAAGAGCATCTACAGCGGCAAAGGCACGCAGAAGGAGAAAGAGCGCATCTACGACATGCTCATGGCCATCAACGCTTCGCAGAGCAACACATGGGATGAGATAAAAAAGTGAAAAAGTAAAAAAGGCAGGTAAGTAAATGCTTAAGCACCTCTATATCAAAAATTTTACGCTTATCGACGAGCTCGACATAGAGTTCCACCAGGGATTCTCAGTCATCACCGGAGAGACAGGCGCCGGAAAAAGCATCATCCTCGGAGCTATCGCCCTGCTGCTGGGTCAACGGGCCGACTCGAAGACAATCATGCAGGGAGCCGACAAGTGCGTGATCGAAGCCCACTTCGACCTGACACGCTACGACATGGACACCTTCTTCAGCGACAATGACATCGAGAACGACCCCGACGACTGCATCGTGCGCCGCGAACTGCTCGCCTCGGGCAAGAGCCGCGCATTCATCAACGACACCCCCGTACAGCTCAGCATGCTCAAAGAGCTGGGAGAGAAACTCGTTGACGTGCACTCCCAGCACCAGAACCTGCTGCTCAACAAGCAAGACTTCCAGCTGGGTGTTGTCGACATCTTCGCCGCCGACGAGCAGGAACTGGCACAATACCAGCAGACATACAACAGCTATCATGCGACCCGGAAGGCACTCGACGAGCTCAGGGAGAGCATCGAGCGCAATCAGCAGAACGCCGACTTCCTGCGGTTCCAATACGACGAGCTGACACAAGCCAACCTCTCGGACGGTGAACAGGAGGAGCTGGAACAACGGAGCGACACGATGAGCCACGCGGAAGACATCAAGAGTGCGCTCTACGAGGCTGACAATGCCCTCTCGGCAGACGAAACGGGCGTCGTCGCTGCCCTGCGCTCCACGCGCTACGCGCTGAAGAAAATCGTCAGCGTGTACCCTGCCGCCACAGAACTGGAACAGCGTGTAGACAGCTGCTACATCGAGTTGGACGACATCGCCCAGGAGGTGAGCAGGCATCTGGAGCGCATCGACTTCGACCCCGCAGAGATGGAGGCCGTCACCAGCAGGCTCGACAAGCTGTACGACCTCGAGAAGAAATACCACGCGGAGACCGTAGGCGAACTGATAGCCAAGCGCGAAGAGTTGCATGCACAACTCGACAATATCGACAACAGCGACGAGGCCCTCGCCGACCTGGAGCAACGGTTGCAACAGCTGGAGGCTCAGGCCTCACAGGAAGCTGCCGGGCTGACCAGTCGTCGTACTGCCGCCGCCAAGACCATTGAAAAAGAGATGCAGGCCAAGCTCGTACCACTGGGCATGCCCAACGTTCGATTTGCCGTCGACATCATCCGTGAGCCCCTCGGGCCCAGCGGTCAGGACAAGGTGGCCTTCCTCTTCAGCGCCAACACCTCTACCCCACTCCAGCCCATCTCACAGGTGGCCTCGGGAGGAGAGATCGCCCGCGTGATGCTCTCGCTGAAGGCGATGATCAGCGGGGCGGTGAAACTGCCTACCATCATCTTCGACGAGATTGACACCGGGGTGAGTGGAAAGATGGCCGAGAAGATGGCCGAAATCATGCAGGAGATGGGTAATCACGGCCGTCAGGTGATCAGCATCACCCACCTGCCACAGATTGCCGCCCTCGGCAGTACCCACTATAAAGTGGAGAAGCGGGAGACGGCTCACGGCACGGTGAGCAGCATGAAGCAGCTTAACGACACGGAGCGTGTGTACGAGATTGCCCAGATGCTGAGTGGCAGCGACGTCGGTGAGGCTGCCATTGCCAACGCCAGACAGTTGTTAAAGGTAAAAAAGTAAAAAGGTTAAAAAATAAAAAAGGTATAGAAGTAAAAAGGATAACTATAATATGAGAACAAATGATAATAATTGGATACGGAAGATGATGGTGGCAATGGTGATTTTGCCTTTTCACCTCTTCACCCTTTCGCCTCTGTCTGCACAGCCCTCGTGGGTGAAGAAAGCCACGAAATCGGTATTCACTTTGAAGACCTTTGCCCCCGACGGCTCGATGATCGCCAGCAGCAACGGCTTCTTCACCGGCAACAGCGGTGAGGCTGTCAGCAGTTTCTCGCCATTCAAGGGGGCATCGAGAGCCATCGTCATCGACGCTCAGGGGAAGGAAACGCCCGTGGTGAGCATACTCGGAGCCAACGATATCTATGATGTAGTACGCTTCCGCGTCGACAACGACAAGACACAGCCGTTGCCTCTATCTACTACCACGATGCCAGAAGGCAGCATCGTATGGCTGCTGCCCTACCATGAGACAAAACAACTCTACAGCGGTCCGGTGATGAAGGCTGAGACATTCATGGAGAGTCATGCCTATTACACTTTGGCCATCACCTCACCACAGCATACGGAGAATTGTCCGCTGCTGAACGAGAATGGCGAAGTCGTGGGCATGCTACAGCCGTCGGCTAACCCTCAGGATACCCTCAGCTACGCCATCAGTGCAGCCTTCGCCGGCACACTGACCCTGACGGGTGTCGGCATGAACGACCCCATCTATGATCAGACCCAGATCAAGAAAGAACTGCCCGACGACCTGAAAGAAGCAAATGTGGCCCTCTTCTTCGCAAGTTCGAAGAACGACTCCCTGACGTATGCACAGCTCGTCGACGACATGATCAGAAAGTTTCCCAATGCCCCCGACGGCTATACCTATAAAGCCCAGTTGGCTGCCGCCAACGGCGACTTCGCTGCTGCCGACCAGAACATGCAGGAAGCCATCCGTGTGGCTTCGCCCAAAGACGAGGCGCACTTCAACCTTGCACGGCTGATCTACAGCAATGAAGCCTATAAGTCGTATGAAGGCTGGAGCCTCGACAAAGCCCTTTCAGAGGTGCGTGAGGCCATCAGCATCGACGCCCAGCCGCTCTACCGCCAGCTGGAAGCCAGCATCCTCTATGCCCAGAAGCAGTATGATGCAGCCTACGAGGTGTACATGCAACTCACCGATAGTCCTATCAGGAATGCAGAGCTCTTCTACGGCGCTGCACAGTGCAAGGCCCACCTGCGCGACTCCACGGCCATGCTCGCGCTGCTCGACAGTTGCGTGAACACTTTCTCCAAGCCCTACCTGAAAGAGGCGGCACCCTATCTGTGGGCAAGGGCCGAGGCCCGACGGGAGATGGGAAAATACCGTGACGCCATCGCCGACATGAATGAGTATGAGAAGCTGATGGCGGCCACCGTCAACGACAATTTCTACTATATCCGTCATCTGACCGGCATAAAGGCAAGGCTCTACCAACAGGCACTCAACGACATTAAACAGGCCATTCAGATCAATCCACAAGAAACACTGTATTATGCAGAGAAAGCCTCATTGGAAGTAAGGGTGGGATTGTTCGACGATGCCGAGGCAACGGCCAAAGAGTGTATCGCCCTTGCCGCCGATAATAGTGACGGCTATCTCTTCCTGGGCTTGGCACAATGCCTGAAAGGAAACAAGCAACAGGGCCTGGACAATCTCAGGAAAGCCAAGGAACTGGGTGAGCCCCAGGCAGACGGGCTCATCGAAAAATATAAATAGAGGTGAGTGATAAGGTAATTAAGGTGACAAAAAACTTTGTTGGCAATGGACCTTTATCAGAATGGTAAAGGTCCATTGTCGATAGGAGGAATAGGCGGATTGTTGTCATCCTCACCGTTTACTCGTGAGCCTCTGATCTCACCGTCCATCGGCGCACGGTTGGAAAGGCTTCTGTCTTCTGGATTCTCAAATCGTGTGTATTCGCCACGGAAGGTGAGCAGCACATCGCCAGTGGCACCTTTACGGTGCTTAGCGATAATGATCTGCGCCATGCCGCGAAGGTCGTGACCACTGTCATCCTGGTAGATATGGTAATACTCTGGCCTGTGCACGAAGACCACCATATCGGCATCCTGCTCGATGGCTCCCGACTCACGAAGATCGGAAAGCATCGGGCGTTTGCCTTCGATGCCCTCGCGCCCCTCTACGCCACGGTTCAGCTGACTCAGAGCAAGGATAGGAATATCAAGCTCCTTGGCAAGTCCCTTGAGCGAGCGGGAGATGGTAGACACCTCCTCCTGACGGCTGCTGAAACGCATGCCGTTGGCATTCATCAACTGTAGATAGTCGATCATGATCAGCTTCACGCCATGCTCGCGAACCAGTCGGCGAGCCTTAGTCCTCAGTTCGAAGACCGACAGGCCTGGCGTGTCGTCGATATACAACGGAGCGCCAAGCAGGTTATTGATATGCTTGTCAAGACGATCCCACTCATCGCGCTGCAGCTGACCGTTAAGGATCTTCGATCCCTGAATCTCACAGACATTCGAGATAAGACGGTTCACCAGCTGCACATTCGACATTTCCAATGAGAAGAAGGCCATCGGCACCCTTGAGTCTGCGGCGATATTCTTAGCCATCGACAGGGCAAAAGAGGTCTTACCCATTGCCGGGCGCCCGGCGATAATGACCAAGTCGGAGTTCTGCCAGCCACTCGTCATGTCGTCGAGTTTGTAATAGCCGGTGGAGATTCCCGTCAGTCCGTCGGTGTTTGCCGCCGCTGCCTGGATTACCTTCAGCGCCTGGTCGATGACGGGATTGATCTGGGTATAGTCCTTCTTCATGTTACGCTGCGACAGTTCGAAAAGCGATCCTTCAGCCTCCTGCATCAGTTCTTCGACGTCAACTGTCTCATCAAAAGCCTTCGTCTGAATGACACTCGAGAAGGATATGAGCTGGCGGGCCAGCGATTTCTGGGCGATGATCTGTGCGTGGTATTCGATATTGGCAGACGAGGCGACTTTAGAGCTTAGTTCTGCCACATAGCCAGGGCCTCCCACTTCTTCAAGATTACCCGACTTGGCCAGTTGTTCCGTGACGGTAAGGACGTCAACGGGGCGCTCATTCATGTTCAAGTCGCGGATAGCTGTATAGATCAACTGATGGCGCGGGTCGTAGAAGCTCTCCGGGCGTATCAGTTCGCACACAACGGCATAGGCATCCTTGTCAATCATCAATGCGCCAAGAACGGCATTCTCCACCTCCAGTGCCTGTGGTGGCAGGTGGCCATACGTGTTGTCTAACGGCATCTGTCGCCGTGATCTCTTTCGGGTGTTATTATCTTGTTCTGCCATAAATCTTTTAATGTATTAATCTTCATACCTTTTCCCCCAGTAGTTCACCATCCGCTGGTATAGCTTCTCTTCGGCGGGATTGTGCTGTCCATGCCATAGTCGCTCATTTACCAAGGCATCGGGCAGATATTGCTGGGGGGTGAAATGACCTGGATAGTCATGAGGATACTTATAGCCATCGTGATAACCCAGCTCTTTCATCAGCTGTGTCGGGGCATTGCGTATGGGTAATGGTACGGGTTGGTTGCCCGTGCGCTTCACCAGCCCCAGGGCTGCATCAACCCCCAGATAGGCACTGTTGCTCTTGGGCGAGGTAGCCAGGTATACCGTCGCCTCTGCCAATGGTATCCTACCCTCTGGCCAGCCAATCTTCATCACAGCATCGAAAGCTGCATTGGCAAGCAGGAGTGCATTGGGATTGGCAAGACCGATATCCTCAGCAGCACTTATCACGAGGCGTCTGGCAATGAACTGCGGGTCTTCCCCACCCTCAATCATTCTTGCCAGCCAATACAAGGCGGCATCAGGGTCGGAGCCGCGAATGCTCTTGATAAAGGCCGAGATAATGTCGTAGTGCATCTCGCCGTCTTTGTCATAGGCAAGTGGATTCTGTTGTAATCGCTGCTCAACGATTTCGTCGGTTATCACTACCTCATCCGAAGATTCTGATTCAACCACCAACTCCAAGATATTCAATAGCTTACGGGCATCACCACCGCTATATCTTAACAAGGCTCCTGTTTCCTTCAACTGAATGTTTTTCTCCTTCAGGATAGTGTCTGTATGTATAGCGCGGTCAAGCAACTTCAGAAGGTCATCTTTCTCGAGCGACTTTAGGATGTAGAGCTGACATCTGGACAATAAGGGTCGGATGACTTCGAACGAAGGATTCTCTGTGGTGGCACCTATCAGCGTCACAACACCCTTCTCCACCGCACCAAGCAAAGAGTCTTGCTGCGATTTAGAAAACCGGTGAATCTCGTCGATGAAAAGAATCGGTGAGGCAGCATTGAAGAAACGCCCTTTCTGAGCCTTTTCAATGACGTCTCTTACATCTTTGACTCCACTCGTCACTGCCGACAATGTATAGAATGGTGTCTCAAGCTTATTAGCGATGATCTGTGCGAGGGTGGTCTTACCAACTCCTGGAGGTCCCCATAGGATAAACGAGGAGATACGCCCTGCTTCGATCATTTTACGCAGGACGGCTCCCTCACCTACCAAATGCTGTTGCCCGATATAGTCATCGAGTGTGCGAGGACGGAGTCTTTCAGCCAGAGGTTGTGCCATGTTTTGGGTGCAAAGATACGAATAAGTGAGAGAAAAACCAAATATTCACAAAAATATCATCAAAAAACTTGCTAATAAAAAAAAAAGTATATACATTTGCAGAAAAAAACAAGAGAATATATGGCAAGAACAAAGCAACAACAGCCGGAAAGTAATCCGTCACTGTCTATCAAGGCAGTCACAAAGAGTAGTGTATGGGATATTCAGGAGAACGACGTGTTCCGCATGTGGGAGGCAGCTTCCAAGGATGCAGAAGTCAAGGAGAACGTCAATCATTATCTCGACATCTTCAAGAGTGCATTCCTCATCGAAGAAATTAAAGATGATGTCATGCTCGTTAAGAAAAGCTATGAGAAACGAGGTTATAAGGTTGCTCAAATTAAGTTTGACGAGAATATGAAATTTGCCTGGGCCATCAAAAAGCGACCCATCATGCGTGTAACTGACCTCACCTATGAGAATATCCGTCACATCTCTGCTGCTAAGTTGATAGAAGTGCTTGACCGTAACTTCGGTGGTGGCTGGGATTCGCTGTCACAGTCTATTCAGGATATCATTCTCAGTGGGTTTGATATTTCGACCACGACTCTTCCCAAAGACCGCCTTCACAAGAAGGGTGGTATGTACGAGAAGAAGGTGGAAGACGGCTTCGAGGTACTTGAAGTGGAAAAAGGCGGTTGGGTGGAGGCCATCTTTGCCAAGCTGAAACCTGAACAGGAGAAAATCAGGATGAAGTTCTCAGACAAGCCTGAGGATGGCGAAGAAAACGACGAGAATGAGGATGATGACTACCAGGTTGTCGACGACTACAGCTCTCACGATGAGGAAGATGAAGAGGTAGGTGATCCTGCTGATGATGAGATCACTGAGGACAACTACTCCACGATGATGGATCTCGGCAGCGAAGACCCTGACGATGAAGCTGCCAATCTGATAGATTTCGTAGAAGAATAAAATAAACATTAACAACTAAAACCTAGATCAAAATGAACATTCCTGTAGTATTTTGGCTCGTGCCCATCGCATCTCTGGTCGCTTTGGGCATGGCCTGGTTCTTCTTCCGTCAGATGATGGCGGCTGACGAGGGTACGCCTCGTATGAAAGAGATTGCCCTTTACGTGCGCAACGGTGCCATGGCCTATCTCAAGCAGCAGTATAAGGTCGTTCTCATCGTGTTTGTAGTGCTCTGCGCTCTGTTTGCCTTTATGGCTTACGGACTTAATGTTCAGAACCACTGGGTGCCGTTCGCATTCCTTACAGGCGGTTTCTTCTCCGGACTGGCTGGATTCTTTGGCATGAAGACTGCAACCTATGCCTCGGCACGCACGGCGAACGCCGCCCGTGAGAGTTTGGATGCAGGTCTGAGGATAGCCTTCCGCTCTGGTGCTGTGATGGGCCTTACGGTGGTGGGTCTCGGACTGCTTGATATCGCCATCTGGTTTATTGTACTCAACCAGTTCGACCCCGATGGACTCATCTCTATCACTACCACTATGCTGACTTTCGGTATGGGTGCTTCTACACAGGCCCTTTTTGCACGTGTCGGAGGTGGTATCTATACGAAGGCTGCCGACGTGGGTGCAGATATTGTAGGTAAGGTCGAGGCAGATATCCCTGAGGATGATCCGCGAAATCCGGCTACCATCGCCGATAACGTTGGTGACAATGTAGGCGACGTGGCAGGCATGGGTGCCGACTTATACGAGAGTTACTGCGGTTCGGTGCTCTCAACGGCAGCCCTCGGCGCCGCTGCTTTTGCCGTAGCGGGTGTTGACATTCAGCTTAAAGCTGTCATTGCACCGATGCTTATTGCTGCTGTGGGCGTATTCCTCTCGCTCTTAGGCATTTTCCTCGTACGTACGAAAGAGGGTGCCACGATGAAGGATCTGCTCCACTCTTTGTCGTTAGGAACTAATGTGAGTGCTGTACTGATAGCCATAGCAACCTTCGCCATCCTTTACCTCCTGGGTATAGAGAACTGGCTAGGACTTTCTTTCTCTGTGATTTCCGGATTGGCTGCCGGTGTAATCATCGGCCAGGCCACTGAGTACTATACCTCTCATTCATACAAGCCAACCCAGAAAATCTCAGAGGCTGGTCAGACTGGCGCTGCTACTGTCATTATCAAAGGTATTGGTACAGGTATGATTTCTACTTGCATACCTGTCATTACCATTGGTGTAGCCATCATGCTGAGCTATCTTTGTGCCAATGGTTTCGATCTCTCCATGAGTGCTGAGAGCTTGTCGCATGGCCTTTATGGCATCGGCATCGCAGCAGTTGGAATGCTCTCTACGCTGGGCATCACCCTGGCTACCGACGCCTATGGCCCCATTGCCGACAATGCTGGCGGTAATGCAGAGATGTCGAAACTGGGTGAGGAGGTGCGTCACCGCACCGATGCCCTCGATGCCTTAGGAAACACCACTGCTGCTACAGGTAAGGGCTTTGCCATCGGCTCTGCTGCCCTTACAGCTCTGGCATTGCTGGCCTCTTACATCGAGGAAATCAAGATCGCAATGGCTCGTGCCGGACAGACCCTGACCAATGTGGCAGGCGACGTGATCAGTGCCACCGATGCTACCATCCCAGACTTCATGAACTATTTCCAGGTGAACTTGATGAACCCCAAGGTCATCGTAGGAGCCTTCATCGGTGCTATGGCTGCCTTCTTGTTCTGTGGTATGACCATGGAGGCAGTAGGTCGTGCTGCGGAAAAGATGGTGCAGGAGGTGCGTCGGCAGTTCCGTGAGATTGCCGGCATCCTCGAAGGAACTGGCACGCCTGACTATGGTCGCTGTGTGGAGATATCCACCCGTGCTGCTCAGCACGAGATGGTGATCCCCTCTGTCCTTGCCATCATCATTCCTATCCTCGTGGGAATCATCCTTGGCGTGGCAGGTGTTCTTGGCCTGCTCGTCGGCGGTTTGGCCGGCGGCTTCACGCTGGCCGTATTCATGGCCAATGCCGGCGGTGCATGGGACAATGCCAAGAAGAATATCGAGGAAGGAAACTTTGGCGGTAAGGGCTCGTTTGCTCACAAGGCTTGTATTGTCGGCGACACCGTCGGCGACCCGTTCAAGGACACTTCCGGTCCCTCGCTGAACATCTTGATCAAACTGATGTCGATGGTGTCTATCGTCATGGCGGGTCTGACAGTCGCCTTTGCTTAATAATAATTACAATGATGCATAAGAGAAACATGAGATTATTCTTATCAGTGGTTATCGCAGCCGTGTGCTGCGGTAACCTTCATGCTCAGGCTGTACCTGATGCTGGACGGTTCCTCCCGGGCCCTCCTGCGGAGACATCTGTAGAGTACATCAAGGATTATCTCCAGTATGCCTGGGGAAAGACCATGAGAGGCACAGACCTTGGCATACAGGCTCAGAACGATTTTAACGCCAAGGCACCTTATTATTTGGATGTCTTTTCCAAGGCCATAGGTGTTACGCTGTCAAGTAGTGAAACTCCATATATAGCAGAACTCTTTGAGTATTGCATGGAATATGGCAACAAGAGCATCAAGCAGGCCAAGAGTTCATTCTCATTCTTCCGCCGTCCCTATGTGCGTTTCGACGAAACATCGCTCATTCCCGATCAGGAGGGCGACTATACATACGAGAGTTCCTTTCCCTCGCGTGAGGCCCTGATGGGCTGGATGTATGCCCTGCTGCTCTCAGAGATCTGTCCTGAGAAGCAAGACCAGATCCTGTTCTGCGGCTATCAGTTTGGCCAGGCCTCTGTGGTGACAGGTTATCATTGGGACAGTGATGTTCAGGCAGCCCGTCTGCTGGCGAGTGCTTTGGTGGTACGACTTCATGACCATACTGGTGTCAATGCGATGATTGCCTCGGCAAAGACAGAATATGAGAAAGTATCAGGCACGGTATATGTCAGTCCTGCATTGACGGAAGAAACCAATCAATACTACAATAACGATCAGTTGCCCGATGCCGTCAACTATCTGCCGGCACCGCCTGATACAGTCTCTGCACTTGCCACTACCGACCTGAGTAAGTTTATTGAAGGCAAGAGCATCCGTTCGACCGACGAAGGACAGGTAGCCATCGACGATGTAAACAATGATCTGGACTATCTGCTGACAATCTTTTCTTCTGCTTTTGGCAGAACCCTCTCGGCTACGACAACCCCTGAGCTGTATAAGCTTTGTGAGCGCATGTATTATCTGGGCGACGGTGCTACCCGCAGTTGCAAGAACTATTACAAGCGCCCTCGGCCCTATAAACAACTGAACGAGGCCACAGCCTATCCGCCGGCAGAGAATATTGAGAAGAATATCGGTGCCTATCCCTCTGGCCACGCCTCTACAGGATGGCTCTATGCACTGGTGCTGTCAGAGCTGAATCCCGATGCTGAGGAAGACTTGCTGGCACGTGCCTACCAGTATGGACAGGGACGAGTCATCACAGGTTATCACTGGCAGAGTGATGTAGAGGCTGGACGCTTGGTGGGCTCTGCCGTCTACGCCCGTCTGCACAACAGCAAGGAGTTTCAGAAGCAGTTCGAGCTTGTCAAGAAAGAACTTGACGGCACCCTCGGTGTGCGTTCTGTCGTAGCAGATAATACAGGCGATGCAGCTGTCTACAATCTTGGCGGTGTGAAGGTTCTTGGCGAACCGTCGCAGAAAGGCGTTTATATCCAAGGCGATAAAAAAGTGATACGCTGATGAGACTCACGATTTTATCGATTATCCTATTCTGGCTCTGTCGCTGCCTTCCTGCACAGAGCCAGGATTTTGATGCGTGTTTCTCTATTCATGAGATTCCCGACTCGGTATGGCAGAAGATGCAGGGAAAGACTTATCAGCCCAACGGCATCATAGGCCGCAAGGACTTACGCTACCTCAAAGTCATGCACTGGGACTATGATGGGAAGTCTCATCACGGCGAACTTGTCTGCAACCAACTCATCGCCAAGAAACTTATCAGCATCTTCATGGAACTCTACCGCCAGCACTACCCTATCCAGCGGATACGCCTGGCTGATGAGTATGATGCCGACGACGAACGACAGATGCGTGACAACAATACCAGCTGCTTCTGCTATCGTCCTGTGTCGGGCACGAAGAAACTTTCATATCACGCCCGTGGTCTTGCCATCGACATCAACCCTCTCTATAATCCCTACATAAGGATAGGAAAGAACGGTGAGCGTATCGTAGAGCCCGTCACTGCAGGGCCTTATTGTGACCGCAAGAAAAACTTCCGATACAAGATTGATAAGAATGACCTGTGCTATCGGCTCTTTCTGAAGCACGGATTCTTTTGGGGCGGAGCCTGGCGGACGGTGAAGGACTTTCAGCACTTTGAGTTTCACCCGGAGTAATTAAGCGTTATCTGCAACTTTATATAAAATACATATCTAACTAATTAATTATCATGATGAAAAAGATTATTGTAATGAGTATGCTGGTTGGACTCGCTATAGGAGTCTCGGCCCAGCAGAAGTATCCGTGGCAGAATCCACAGCTGCCGACGCCAGAACGTGTGGAGAATCTCATCTCGATGCTCACCCCCGAGGAGAAAGTTGGTCTGATGATGAATAAGTCGATATCAGTCGACCGTCTAGGCATACCCTCCTACAACTGGTGGAGCGAGGCCTGTCACGGTGTGCGCCAGGGTGGATACACCGTCTTCCCTCAGCCCATCGGTATGGCCGCTGCCTTCAGCGAGAAGTTGGTCTACGACGTCTTCTCGGCCGTAAGCGACGAAGCTCGCGCCAATTGGAACCGTACCGACCATAGCGATCCGAAGCTATTCAATGTCACTATGGGCGTCATCTATTACCCAGGTAACCCCGAGCTGACGTTCTGGTGCCCAAACGTGAACATCTTCCGTGACCCTCGTTGGGGACGCGGGCAGGAGACCTGCGGCGAAGATCCCTACATGAATGCCGTACTGGGTGTTCAGACTGTGCTGGGTATGCAGGGCAATGACAAGCGCTACTTCAAGACCCATGCCTGTGCCAAGCACTACGCCGTGCACAGCGGGCCGGAGCCCTTGCGTCACTCGATGAACGTTGAGCCCACCAACCGCGACCTTTGGGAGACTTATCTACCCGCCTTCAAGGCGTTGGTGAAGAAGGCCGACGTGCGCGAGGTGATGTGTGCCTATCAGCGTTTTGAGGGCAAACCCTGCTGCACCAGCGACCGCCTGCTCATTGACATCCTACGCAACAAGTGGGGCTACGACGGACTAGTGGTCACCGACTGCGACGCCATCAACAACTTCTTCAACCGTGGCCAGCATGAGACTCACAAAGATGGGCTCTCTGCCTCTGTCGACGCTGTGCTTAACGGCACCGATCTCGAGTGTGGTAAGGTGTTCATGGTGCTCACCGAGGCTCTGCAGAAGAACCTCATCAAGGAGAGCGACCTCGACCAGCATCTGCGCAAAACGCTCACAGGCCGCTTCGAACTCGGCATGTTCGATCCTGCCGACATGCTGCCCTGGGCGAACCTCGGTCCCGAGGTCATCAGTTGTGAGGCCTTCGACGTCCTCGCCACCCAGGCTGCCCGTGAGTCGATGGTGCTGTTAGAGAATAAGGAAAATGTATTGCCTCTTTCAAAGAGCATCAAGACACTGGCCGTCATTGGCCCTAATGCCGACGATGCCGCCATGCTCAACGGCAACTATGGCGGCACACCCACCGAGGCTCACACCCATTCGCTGCTCGACGGCATCAAAGCTGCCCTGCCCAGCACGAACATCATTTACCACAAGGCCTGTGAACTCAACGATGAATATGCCACCATCCACCACCTCCAGGATTTTAACGATGGACAGGGCATAAAGGTAGAGTTCTGGAACAACCGCGAACTAGAAGGCGAGCCCGCCAAAATTGAATACCTCACCGAGCCGTTCAACTTCTCCACCTTCGGTGCCTGGGGCTTTGCACAGGGCGTGAGCCGCGATAGTCTCTCCGTACGCATCAGCGGACAATACAAGTCCACCTTCACCGGCGAGATGAAATACACCCTTATGACAGACAACGGCTATATCCTGAAAGTCAATGGTGAGGTGGTCGAAGAGGCCAAGGGTGGCATGCGTCGCGGCTTCGGTTTCGGAAGAAAGCCTGAATACAAGTCGTTCCTCGTCGAGGCTGGTAAGACCTACGATGTGGAGATCGAATACCGTCACGGCAATGGCCAATTCGCCATGCTACGTGGTGACATTTGCGAACGCAAGCTAGCCGACTTTACGGATCTAGCTAAGGAATTAAGTGTAGCCGATGCCATCGTCATTATCGGCGGTATCTCCGCACAGATGGAGGGTGAAGGCGGCGACAAGCAGGATATCGAACTGCCGAAGGTGCAGCAGATGCTCGTCCGCGCCATGCATGCCACAGGCAAGCCCGTCGTCTTCGTCAACTGCTCCGGCTCAGCCATCGCTTTCGGCAGCGTCGAGGGTCAGTACGACGCGTTGCTGCAGGCATGGTATGCCGGTCAGGGAGGCTCGAAAGCGCTTGCAGAGGTGCTCTTCGGCGACTACAATCCAGGTGGCAAGCTACCCGTAACGTTCTATCGCTCTACCGATGACTTGCCAGACTTCCTCGACTACTCGATGAAGAACCGCACCTACCGCTATTACACCGGCCAACCGCAGTACGCCTTCGGCTTTGGCCTCTCCTACACAACCTTCGCTCTTGGCAAGGCCCGGCTCTCCAAAACCTCGATGAAGGCCGACGGTAAGGTGACGCTCACCGTGCCCGTCACTAATACCGGCAAGTGCGAAGGCTCAGAGACCGTGCAGGTCTACGTGAAGGCTCTTGACGATCCTGGCGCACCCATCAAGGCACTGAAGGGATTCCAGAAGCTCTCCCTCGCCCCGGGCGAGACCGCCAGCGCCACCATCACCCTCGACGGCGAGGCATTCGAGTACTATGACGATACTATCGACGAACTCTCCGTCCGTCCTGGCCGCTATCAGATACTCTACGGCACCTCGTCGCGCAACGAAGATCTTCGGGTGCTTAACTTTAAGGTGATCTAAAGAACATCATTCAAGGAGATACTTTCCACGGGTCATGGAGATGCCTTCCACGACTCACAGAGGTGCTATTATGCTAATGCCTTCCACGGTTCATGGAAGGCATTAGCACAAATACAGGAATAAAAATAGATGCGAAATAATTTGTAGCATTCAATATTATTCAGTAACTTTGCATCCTCAAACGCCCCTACACAAGCAGAATGAACAAGTCATTTGCACTATCGATCATCGTTATCGGCACTATCGTTGCCGTAAACTTGCTCGCTGTAAAGCCCCACCAAACAGGACTATGCCTGGGCGAGACATGGGCGGCACAGGCCATCGTTCCGACTGACTCACAACAACTTCGAAAGGCGGCGTATCTTTCACCCCTACCCGGCGACGAACTGGACTACTATCTGAAGCGCCATAACCTGGAGGATGAAGGCTATGAGATGGTGGTGGCTTTTGCAGGAGGCAAGCGTCATGAGGTGGTTCTCGACCGGAATATTTCTCTGTGGAACGTGGGTGAGTGGAATAGCCATCGCAGAGAGGGAACAGCCATCGCACTCGACGCGCTGGGCAGAACTATCGTAGGTGTCTGTAGGAATGACTCGATTACGATGGGTGTCAGGGTTGACTCGACAGGCAATTACGTGGGTGACTTCAGGCAGAACCAAGCCACGGGTCACGGAGCCTATACCCGTACAGACGGCCAAGGCTATTATGAAGGCCATTGGATTGATGGACAACGCGACGGGTTCGGGCTAGCTGTAGAGACTGCCACTAACGGAGAGATGAACCTACGTGCAGGAATCTGGCACGGCAATCGTTTCATGGGTGAACGCATGCGCTATACGACCGAGCGGATATACGGCATCGACATTTCGCGCTACCAGCACGGCAAGGGTAGGAAGAAATTTCCAATACACTGGAATCGTCTGCGTATCACGCACGTTGGCAAGCGTGGCAACCATAACGTGAGCGGCATAGCTGACTATCCAGTATCGTTCGTATATATTAAGTCGACTGAGGGTACCACCATACGCAACCAATATTTCGTCGCAGACTATAGAAAGGCGCGCAGACAGGGCATCCGTACTGGCGCCTACCATTTCTGGTCGGTCCGCAGGGACGGCGCTGAGCAGGCAAAGTATTTCATCCGCAACACCCTGTTTTGCAGCGGTGACCTGCCACCTGTGCTCGATATAGAACCCTCCGACGCACAGATTAGGATGATGGGCGGCGAAGAGCGAATGTTTGAACATATCCGTACATGGCTGAGGATTGTCGAGCACCACGTGGGAGTGAAGCCCATACTCTACGTGAACCAGCGGTTTGTAAACAACTACCTCTCGAAACAGACCGACTTGAAGCGTGACTATAGCGTGTGGATAGCGCGCTACAGCGAATATAAGCCCGACTTGAGGCTTACTTTCTGGCAACTATCGTCAGACGGAAGAGTGGCAGGCATTCAAGGCGATGTAGACATCAACGTATTCAACGGTTACCAGAGTCAGTTTGAATCGTTCCTCGAAGAGACTTGCATACAGAAATAATAGAATTTGAAATCAAATATAAACAGACATGTATTTTACAGGAATTAGTATTGCCATCATGACCTTTCTCACCATAGGCATCTGGCACCCGATCGTGATCAAAACAGAATACCATTGGGGCACACGTCCATGGTGTGTGTATCTGGCCATAGGCATCACCTGTCTCACTGCTGCCCTCTTTACAGAGAATGTGTATTTATCCTCTTTTTTGGGCGTGTTTGGTGCATCGGCCCTCTGGGGCATCGGCGAACTGTTCTCACAAAAGAAGCGCGTGGAAAAAGGCTGGTTCCCCATGAACCCTCAGCGCCGTCACGAATATCAGAAGATAGACAAGAACGAGACACTCTGCCCAATGCACCACGGCAGGAGCATTTACGCCATCGACGACGATGAAGACACTGCTGATACTGGTCGGTAAGACTACAGACCGCCACTTTCAGGCAGGCATCGCAGACTACGTGGAGCGCATCAGCCACTATATGCCTTTCGACCTGGTGACGATACCTGAGCTCAAGAACACAAAGAGCTTGACAGAGGAACAGCAGAAGGTCGCTGAGGGAGAGCTGATCATGCGGCAGTTGCAGACGGGTGACACTGTGGTTCTGCTCGACGAACATGGTAGGGAGCTGCGCAGCGTGGAGTTCGCTCGATGGCTCGAGCAGAAACGTAATACAGCACGGAGGCTGGTGTTCGTGATCGGAGGTCCTTATGGCTTCTCTGAGGCAGTCTACGCAAGGGCCAACGAGCAGTTGTCACTGTCAAAGATGACGTTCTCGCATCAGATGGTCAGACTAGTATTTACCGAACAGGTGTATCGTGCCTGTACGATTATCCGAGGCGAGCCCTATCACCATGAATAAAATAACTTGAAAACGCGATATGATATTCTATTTCACAGGCACAGGAAATACGAAATGGGTGGCACGCCAGATTGCTGACGCAATCGGAGAAGAATTGTTATACATTCCCGACCTGATAAGGCAAGGACGATACGAGTATTGTCTCCATAAGGGCGAGCGGATCGGATTCTGCTTTCCCACACATGGTTGGCAGCCGCCAAAGATTGTGAGAACGTTCATCAGCCGGCTACGACTATGCTGGACACAGGCAGTCGAGCAGCCGTACTGCTGGGCGCTTACCACCTGTGGAGACAACATGGGAGAAGCGATGACTATCCTGAACAAGGAGCTGGCAGCCAACAAGCATTTGCAAAGCGTCGATAGTCATCTGCTCCAGGCAGAGACGCTGTTTGCCGTGATCATGCCAGAGAGTTATGTATGTCTGCCGTTTATGAAGACCGACTCAGAAGAGAAGGAAGCCATGAAGATAGAGCTGGCACGACAGCAGATGCCACATATCATACAGATAGTCGGCGAGCGTCGCCGAGGTATTGAGGAACTGGAGAAGGGAGCAACGCCCAGACTCTATTCGTATGTTATTGGCAGCTATTTCAACAAGCGGATGATAACAGACAGGAAGTTTACGGTCGATGCAGACGTATGTACCCGTTGTGGGGTGTGTGCCAAAGTCTGTCCTGTGGATAATATCAAAGGTACACCGCCCGCATGGATTCACAACGAGCGATGTACTTGCTGTCTGGCCTGCTATCACCATTGTCCCGTACATGCCATCAACTACGGCAGCATTACAAGGCAGCGCGACCAGTATTATTTCGGCCATCAGCCGAAAAAATGTAAATAGTGTCAGCCGAAGAAGTTTGATGAGATGACTTGCCCCACCCCGGTTGACAGCAACAATTAATAGACGCGGGGGCCGAAGATAGCTGTACCCACGCGTACCATTGTCGAACGTGTCTGCAGGGCAATGGGATAGTCGTCGCTCATCCCCCACGAACGTTCGCAGAAGGTGTCATCGTCGGCAAAATACTGGGCCTTCACCTCGTCGAAGAAGTCTGCGGCAGTCTGCATCTCACGCCGGATTTGTTCGTGGTCATCGACAAACGATGCCATCATCATCAGTCCGCAGATTCGCACATGTTGCATCTGGCGCCACTCGCCAGCCGCAAGGAGTTCGCGACAGGCATCCAGCGAGAGGCCGTACTTGGTGGCCTCTTCGGCAATATGAAGCTCTAAGAGAATGTTGATGACACGTCCGCACTTCTCTGCCTGGCGGTTAATCTCTCGCAGGAGCTTCAGCGAGTCAACAGCCTCAATCATAGATACATACGGTGCGATATATTTCACCTTGTTCGTCTGCAGATGGCCTATGAAATGCCACTCGATATCCTTTGGCAACGACTCGTGCTTCTGGCGCAGTTCCTGCTCATGGCTCTCCCCGAAGATGCGTTGCCCTTCCTCATAGGCGGCGAGGATATATTCATTAGGATGGTATTTGGAAATTGCCACAAGGCGTACTCCCTGTGGCAATATGTCCAATACATTGTGAAGTTTTCCTTTTACGTCGTAGTCCATTGTTACTATTGTTCGTATTCGGGCTTGTCTCCTTGCTTGGTATCGCCCTTCTTGTATTCAAAGACATCCATCAGCGTGGTCTCTGACACGGAGGCGATGACATAGTCGATCATCGTACCGCCCATCACCTCGTCGATGTTCTTCACCGCACCGTTGAAGGAGCCTGCCTGCACGAGGTAGTTCACGCTACTGCGTTTCTCCTTGTCAGTCTTCTCGTCGATGGTGATGAACTGTAGCTTTGCCTTATACCATTTGTCGGCCATATCATCGTCGGAGAAGAATATCTCCTTGTAAGTAGCCTTCTTGATGTCGGCAACGTCGAACTCTCCGCTGATATAGCTCGACATCTCTTCCATGATGCGCTCTTCAGCCTCGCTGAAGCTCAAGGCGTCGACAACGTAATTCTCATTAACTTTCTTCTGCAAGCCGTCTTCCATCACTTTTTCGTAACGGATCTTGCATTCAAACCAAATTGCTGTTCTAGATCTCATATTTTGCTTAAAATTATTTTTTTATCGGTCTGTATCTGTCGGGTTCGATAGGATCGAGCGGATCCTGTCCGTACTTGTCTCTATAGCGATCGTATATAGACTTTTTGTTGCCAGTACTACTTTTTGTTGATGACGCTGAAGAGGATGTGGCAGGACGAGTGACAGGCGAAACCGAAGAGCTATTGTCGGTCTGCTTTACGCTTTGTTTTTCCTCTTGACGAGGCCTTAGGCCTATATAGTCTTTGTCCATCGCCTCCATTTTCTTCTTTGTAATATTCTCGATAATTTCTGCGGCGATGGCCTGCGTTCGGTCTGAACTGAGGTTTGTCAGGGCTGCCAGCTCCTGCTGTTTCTTCGCCAAATCCTCTGTCATCTGTTTCGACTTTGCGGCAAAGACCGTTTGCTCTCCATTCATCGACTCGGTATTATAGACACGCGAGATGATGATATCAGCAGCCTTTGTAAACTGCTTGCGGAAGATGGCCTCGGCTTTTGCATTATAGGTTCGCATACGCTTTTCGTCGACGGATACAGAGTCGTCCCTCAGTTTCTCGTTAGCGATAATGGCCGCGATGGTAGCCGAGTCGGCATCAGCTCCGATGCCAAGATATTCATCTATGTTATCCTCAAAGAGGTCATCGGGGATAGGTTCTTCTACGGGTTTTACGAACTCTACTGGCTCGCGATCTGGCAGCATATACATGAAGAGACCTGCTATGCAGAGCGCAATGGCGAATGCGGAGAGGCCGATGGTTCCCGTCTTGCGCAAAGTGCGCGCCTTATTGACAGCCTGCCGCAGGGCTTCTGCCGAGGGGTAACGACTGTCGGGATCGGATGAGGTAGCTTTCTCGACGACATGGCGCAGTTCAAAGGGCAGTCCAGACGACTGATAGATCCAGTTGATAAAGCATCCGATGGAGTAGACATCACTGCAGGCATTGGCACTACCGCCAGAGAGCACCTCGGGGGCGACGAAATCCTCTAGTCCGTCGTAGAGCACGTCGGCTCCAATCTTCTCGTAGAACGAGCCATGACAAAGCAGTCGTACAGCCCCGTCACTCTTGCGCACCAGTATGTTCGATGGCGCATAACAAACGTGGTAGATGTCGTGACTATGAAGCTCTGTCGTGATGTCAAGAAGGTCGCGAAGAGTGGTCGTGACAAAGTCGCTCTTTGCCACCATAGACGGATTCTCGTTAAGCAGCTGTTCGATGGTAATATAGTTTCCAACCTCAACGGCGATGGCATAGATGCCCTCTTCCCCCTCATTCGGCGTGTAATGAAGCTGCTGCTTAGAGTGAATCTCTGCCAGGGCTTCATGCTCGGCTTTCACGCTGTTGTTGAATGTGATGCTGTCAGCTATCTCGTCGTGGAACTCGACGAAATTGGAGTATTTCCCGTCAATCAGACGCTTATAGAAAAAGCCATACGGCAGTCTGACTTTCATCGTCTTACGTGCGTCACGCGTCTCAAGCAATTCCTCGTAGTTCATCCTAAAATATATTTACGATTTATTGATTTACGATTTACGATTTAATCCTGCAGGCAGAATTTTGCTGCAAAAGTACATAATTAAATTGAAAAAACACACAAATTCAAAATTAATTTGTACCTTTGCAGCCGAAAATAAAAAAAAGTAAATCGTAAATCAATAAATCGTAAATAGTTCAACGATGCCAGAAATATCCGTCCGCGGCATTGAGATGCCCGAGTCACCTATCAGGAAACTTGCCCCCTTGGCCGCTGCTGCCAAGAAGCGTGGCACGAAGGTGTATCACCTGAACATTGGTCAGCCCGACCTGCCTACTCCCCAGGTGGCTCTCGACGCACTGAAGGAGGTCGACCGCCACATTCTCGAGTATTCTCCCTCCCAGGGCTATCTGAGCTACAGGGAGAAGTTGGTGGCATACTACGCGAAATACAATATCAGTGTGACGGCCGATGATATTATCATTACCAGCGGCGGATCAGAGGCGGTGCTCTTCGCCTTCCTTTCATGTCTGAATCCTGGCGATGAGATTATCGTGCCTGAGCCCGCCTACGCCAACTATATGGCCTTCGCCATCTCGGCAGGTGCCAAGATACGCACCATTGCCACCACCATCGAGGAGGGATTCTCGCTGCCAAAAGTTGAGAAGTTCGAGGAGCTCATCAACGAGCGTACCCGTGCCATCATGATCTGCAATCCCAACAACCCCACGGGCTACCTCTATACCCGTCGTGAGATGAACCAGATACGCGACCTGGTGAAGAAGTACGACCTCTATCTCTTCTCCGACGAAGTCTATCGCGAATATATCTATACTGGTTCGCCTTATATCTCCGCCTGCCATCTTGAAGGCATCGAGCAAAACGTGATTCTCATCGACTCCGTGTCGAAGCGCTATAGCGAGTGCGGCATCCGTATCGGTGCCCTCATCACGAAGAACGCCCAGGTGCGTGCCGCTGTGATGAAGTTCTGTCAGGCTCGCCTCTCCCCGCCCCTCATCGGACAGATTGTGGCCGAAGCATCGCTCGACACACCCGAGGAATACCTTCGCGACGTGTACGACGAGTACGTGGAGCGCCGTAAGTGCCTTATCGACGGACTGAACCGCATCCCCGGCGTCTACTCACCCATCCCCATGGGAGCATTCTACACAGTGGCCAAACTGCCTGTCGACGACGCGGAGAAGTTCTGTCGCTGGTGCCTGGCAGAGTTCGATTATGAGGGCGAGACGGTGATGATGGCTCCTGCCGCCGGCTTCTATACCACGCCGGGTGCAGGCATCAACCAGGTACGTATCGCCTACGTGCTGAAGAAGTCAGACCTCGAGCGTGCTCTCTTCGTGCTGCGCAAGGCTCTTGAAGCCTATCCGGGACGTGTAGACGACTAATCAGAAACAAACAACTCTCAAGGTTCATACACATTGAATCTACCGCTTTTCATAGCAAGGCGCATCTATAGCGATCAGGGCGACAAACGTAAGGTGAGTCGTCCTGCTATCCGTATTGCCACCGTTGGGGTGGCCATCGGACTGATGGTGATGATTGTCACCGTGTGCGTGGTGCTGGGATTCAAGCACACCATCCGCGACAAGGTGGCCGGCTTCGGCGGACATATTCAGGTGCAGAACCTGATGAGATACAACGAAATCGACCCTTACACCATCTGTGCCGACGACAGCATGATGCAGGTGTTCGGCCAGCAGCAGGGCGTACGCCACGTACAGCGCTATACCATCACCCAGGGACTGCTCAAGACCGACGACGACTTCCTCGGCGTGATGTTCAAGGGCGTAGGGCAAGAGTTCGACAAGCGCTTCCTTCAGCAGAACATCGTTGACGGCGAGATACCTGCCTTCAGCGACTCCACCAGCCGTTACCAGCTGCTGATGTCGAAGATGATTGCCGACAAGCTGCACCTTGCTGTTGGCGACAAGGTCTATGCCTACTTCATGGGCGAGGAAGACGTGAAGACCAGGCGCTATACCGTCGCTGGCATCTATCAGACCAATATGACGCGCTTCGATGAGAACCTCTGCTTTACAGACCTCTATGCGGCCAACCGTCTGAACGGCTGGGATGAGGGGCATTGCACGGGTGTTGAAGTGGCTGTCGACAACCTCGACCGTCTCGACGTGACGGCAGAGGCCTTTGTCGACCATGTGAACCGTACTGATGACGGACACGGCAACCAGATGATCACCCAGACCATCTACGAACTCTATCCCAACATCTTCACCTGGCTCGAACTGCTCGATATCAACGTGTGGATTATACTTGTGCTGATGGTCTTCGTAGCAGGCTTTACGATGATCAGCGGACTGCTTATCATCATCCTCGAGCGCACACAGATGATAGGTATCCTCAAAGCCCTCGGCACACGCAACAAGACTGTGCGCCACGTCTTCCTGTGGTTCTCGGTCTTCATCATCGGCAAGGGTATGCTATGGGGCAACATCCTGGGCATTGGCATCGTGCTACTGCAGCAACACACCGGTCTCGTGAGGCTCGACCCGCAGGTGTACTACGTCAGCCAGGCACCTATGGAACTGAATATCCCCCTCATCCTGCTCCTCAACGTGGCCACGCTCCTCATCTGTGTCTTCGTGCTGATCGCCCCCAGCTATCTCGTTTCCCGTATACAACCGGCCAAGTCGATGAGATACGAATAGCTGTGTTCGTTTTTACGCATAAATTGATACTTTTTGGTCATTATAAGTTATTTTTTGTTTAGAGCATAAAATATTGCACATTTTTTTTTGAAATGTGCAGATTTAGTATTACCTTTGCACAAAATTTCAATAAATGTGCAATTTTTATGGAGCAATTTAGCAGTTTCAATGCTTATATCCAAAAGGCCATAACGGAGAACTGGGATCAAGATGCCCTGACCGACTATCAGGGAATCACTCTCCAGTTTCACGATGTCGCACGCAAGATAGAGAAATTACATATACTCCTTGAGAACAGCGGTATCAAGGCGGGCGACAAGATCGCCATCTGCGGCCGCAATTCTGCCCATTGGGCCGTCAGCTTCCTTGGCACCCTTACCTACGGAGCTGTTGCTGTGCCCATTCTGCATGAGTTCAATGGCGAGCAGATTCACAATATCGTGAACCACTCAGGCGCCAAAATTCTCTTTATCGGCGACTATGCCGTCAAGACCATCAACCCTGAGGCGATGCCCCAGCTCGAGGCCATCATCAACATCCCTGATTTCTCGCTGCTCATTAGCCGGTCGGAGTCAATAACGTATGCGCGCGAACATTTAAATATGATGTTCGGCAGCAAGTATCCCAAAGCCTTCCGCAAGGAGCATGTGCACTACTACGAAGACTCGGCCGAAGAGCTGGCACTCATCAACTACACCTCGGGCACAACGGGCTTCTCAAAGGGCGTGATGTTGCCCTACCGCGCCCTCTGGGGAAACGTGGAGTTTATCATCGACCGCCTGGGGCGGCAAGTACATCCGGGCGACAACCTGCTTAGCATCTTGCCCATGGCCCACATGTATGGCATGGCCGTAGAGTTCCTCTTCGGATTCTGTCATGGCTGCCACCTGTTCTTCCTCACACGTCTGCCGTCGCCGGCCATCATAGCCCAGGCCTTTGCCGACGTGAAGCCCACGCTCATCGTCACCGTTCCCCTGATCATCGAGAAGATTATCCGCAAACGCGTGTTCCCGAAGATACAGAACAACCGCATGCGCTTGCTGCTGCAGATGCCCGTGGTGTCGAAGAAGGTGAAGGAGCGCATCTGTCAGGAGGTGTACAACGCCTTTGGCGGACGGGCCTATGAGGTGATCGTGGGTGGTGCGGCCCTCTCGAAGGAGGTGGAGGAGTTTCTGCTCTCCATCAACTTCCCGCTCACCGTGGGCTACGGCACGACGGAATGCGCCCCGCTCATCACCTACTGCGACTACAAGGACTTCGTGGCGGGCTGCTGCGGCACTCCCGTCGACCGCATGGAGGTGAAGATCCTCTCTTCCGATCCAGAGCATATACCAGGCGAGATCGTCACCCGGGGCACGAACGTTATGCTCGGCTACTACCTCAACGACGAGGCCACACGCCAGGTAATCGACGACGAAGGCTACTACCATACCGGCGACCTGGGCACGATGGCTTCCACGGGCCACCTCTTCATCCGCGGGCGCATCAAGAACATGCTCCTTGGCGCCAACGGCCAGAACGTCTATCCTGAGGAGATTGAAGACAAGCTCAACTCGATGGCGATGGTGGCAGAGAGCGTTGTCGTGCAGCGGGGCGAGAAGCTCGTCGCTCTCGTACATCCCGACAAGGACGAGATTGTGAACTTCAGCCAGCAGGAACTGGAGGACATCATGGAGCAGAACCGTCAGGAACTCAACGCCGTGCTGCCCGTCTACAGCCGTATCTCTGCCATCGAGCTGCACGAAGAAGAGTTCGCAAAGACCCCTAAAAAGAGTATCAAACGCTACTTATATCAGAACAACTAATCGTTATGGAAAAAATACCTAGTTTTAACTCATTGATCCAGAAAAGCATCATTGACAATTGGGATCGCGATGCGCTGACCGACTTCAAGGGCCAGACGCTGCAGTATCATGATGTGGCACGCAAAATCGAGAAAATTCATATTCTGTTTGAGAACAGCGGCATCCGCCGGGGCGACAAGATAGCCCTCTGCGGCCGCAACTCCAGCCAGTGGGCCGTGGCTTTCCTCGCCACCCTCACCTATGGCGCCATCGCCGTGCCCATCCTCCATGAGTTCAACGCCGAGCAGATCCACAACATTGTGAATCACTCCGAGGCCCGCCTGCTCTTCGTAGGTGACCACGTGGCTACCATCATCGACCCGATGCAGATGCCCCATCTGGAGGGAATCATCAACAACCCCGACTACTCGCTGATGATCTCGCGTACCGATAAACTCACCTATGCCCGCGAGCACCTCAACGAGCTCTACGGCAAGAAGTTCCCCAAGTACTTCCGCAAGGAGCATGTGCACTACTATACCGAGGGCGACCCCAACGAGCTGGCACTCATCAACTACACCTCGGGCACAACGGGATTCTCGAAGGGCGTCATGATCCCCTACCGCGCCCTGTGGTCGAATGCCGACTTTGCCGACCACGTGCTGGGCAATGTCATCAAATCGGGCGACAAGGTGATCTCCATGCTGCCCATGGCCCACATGTACGGCATGGCCTTCGAGTTCATCTATGAGTTCCTCAAGGGCTGCCACGTCTATTACCTCAGCCGTGTGCCCTCGCCCGCCATCATCGCCCAGGCGCTGGCCGAGATCAAGCCCGTCATCGTCATTGCCGTGCCCCTCATCATCGAGAAGATCATCCGCAAGAAGGTGTTCCCGAAGATCCAGAACAACCGCATGCGCCTGCTGCTGCAGATGCCCGTCATCTCGAAGAAGGTGCGCGAGATGATCTGCCAGGAGGTGCTCAAGGCTTTCGGCGGGCAGATGTACGAGGTCATCATCGGCGGCGCCGCCCTCAACCAGGAAGTAGAGCAGTTCCTCAAACGCATCGACTTCCCCTACACCGTAGGCTACGGCGCTACGGAGTGCGCACCCATCATCGGCTACGAAGACTGGCACTACTTCGCCCCCGGCTCCTGCGGCAAGGCTGCCTACCACATGGAGGTGAAGATCGACTCTCCCGACCCGGCAAACATCCCCGGCGAGATACTCACACGCGGACTCAACGTGATGCTCGGCTACTATAAGAACCCCGAGGCCACGGCCGAGACCATCGACCGCGACGGATGGTACCACACCGGCGACCTGGGCACGATGGACTATGCGGGCAACATCTTCATCAACGGGCGCTCGAAGAACATGCTCCTCGGACCCAACGGACAGAACATCTATCCCGAGGAGATCGAAGACAAGCTCAACTCAATGACGATGGTCGTAGAGAGCCTTGTCGTGCAGCGCGACAACAAGCTCGTCGCCCTGGTCTATCCCGACTACGACGAGGCGAAGAACATGAAGTTCTCTGCCGACGACATCCGACACATCATGGACCAGAACCTCAACGGGCTCAACGAAATGATTCCCGCCTACGAGAAGGTGGCCGAGATAGAGATCCGCGAGGAGGAGTTCGAGAAGACGCCCAAGCGCTCCATCAAGCGCTACCTCTACAAGTAGTCCCGCGCCTACCCCGAACGGTTACTATAAACAGAGAGGCTCGCTTCGTCAATGAAACGAGCCTCTTTGCTATTTGTGGATGGTTGGTTTTCCTACTATCTCTATTGGGGCGAATTAGTGCAAGCCCTGACTTTAGTTACTCTAAAGTGGGAGTTTACCCTAACTAAACTCCCACTTTACCCTAACTAAACCCCGAAGGGCAAATTAGTGCCGTTCAGACGGGTATCATACCACATCGCAGAGACTACAGGTATTCGTAGTAATACCAGTAGGTGTTGCCATATTGGTCTTCTACCCTGCCCTTGCGCTCCGTAGGGTCGGCATATCGGCTCTCGAGCTCCTGGAGGTTGCGCCAGTCTTCGTCGGTGACGGCGTTATGGTAGACGACGACGGGATTCGACCGCAGATGGCGGTAGAGCACGAGGGCCTCGCGGTAGTGCTTGGGCAGACGGTCGCTGAGGTCGTAGTAGCGGCCAATCTCGCTGGCGAAGCGGTCTATCTGTCGGTCGATGAGCAGGGCGCACAGCTTGTAGTCGGCCACCTGAGGGGCGACGACGCTGTCGCGGCGCTCCAGCAGCTCGAGGAAATGTAGTGGCGCCATGGGCTCCGCAGGGCGGCCGCCGAGGAAGCGGTAGAGGCTGTCTTCGGGGCAGTAATACATCTGAGTGCGATGGTTGGTTGGCAGTATCTGGTCGACATCGGCGGTGATGGGATACTCGAAGAGGCGCTCGCCGAGGGCGTTCATGCGGGCGAGGGCATACATGCGGAGCATGAGCAGGTTGGCATCGCTCTCGAGCGACTCGCGCCCCACGTCGAGGGCCTTCTCGTACTTGCCGCTGGCCAGGAGCGTCTCCGTCTGCATGCGGTAGTGATAGACGGCGTTGGTGTTGCCTATCCATGCGACGCAGATGATCTGCAGGGCCATGAGCAGGGCGTTGATCCACATGGGTCGCGATACGAGCGAGAAATTGCGGTCGGTCTCAGCCTCCTGCAGGAAGCGGGCCACGACGACGGCGGCACCCCAGGCCAACAGCACGAGCAGCGACAGCACCCATCCCCACAGGCTCACGCCCTCGCCACTCTCTATCTGCTGACTGATCTCGGTGACGAGGGCCAGGAGCATCATCGAGGGCACGTAAGTGAGGGCATGCGACCGCTTGGTGAGCTTGACGAGGGCGCTGACGGCGAGCTGCAGCAGCAGGAGCACGGTGGTGATGATGAGGGCTCCGGCGAGGGGGCTGTAGCGCGTGAGGCCGTGGCTGAGCACGTGCTGCGTCATCGCCAGCTGGTCGGCCTGGAAGAAGTAGAGCCAGCAGAAGCAGAAGAGCACAAAAACAGTAGCACACATCACGCGGATGGTGACGGTGCTACCGCTTCTCAATGGATGATTGTAATTCATTTCCGTAAGACTAACTCATCTTTCTCAGTACGACGGCAGAACGTGCGGGGATGTAGAGCTTGAGCCACTCCTTATGGTCGTTCACGTAGAGCGGGTCGTAGTTCGTCAGGTGAGTCATCGTATCGTCGGCAAAGCCGTTGCCGCCAAAGTCCTTCGAGTCGGTATTCAGTACCACCTCGTAAGAGCCTGTAGGCACGAGGAAGCCGTAGTCGGTATAAGAGCGGTCAGGTGAGAAGTTGAACACGAACACGAGGTCGCCTCGCATAAAGCAGAGAATCTTATCGCCTTCGTCGTGCCAGATCTCCTGTACGGGTGTATCCTGAAAATTCTTCTGGCTCTTGATGACCTTGAGCATCTCACGGTCGAAGTCGCCCAGCCAGTGGTAGCAGAGATCCTTGTTGTCGACGAGGTTCCACTGGCGGCGTGCATACTTGTACGACCAGCCGTTGCCCTCGCGCGGGAAGTCGATCCACTCGGGATGGCCAAACTCGTTACCCATGAAGTTCAGGTAGCCGCCGTTGATGGCGCCAGCCGTCACCAGTCGTATCATCTTGTGCAGGGCGATGCCTCGCTGGACGATGTCGTTCACGTCCTTCTTGGCGAAGTGCCAGTACATGTCGGCGTCGATGAGGCGGAAGATGATGGTCTTGTCGCCCACGAGTGCCTGGTCGTGCGACTCACAGTAGGAGATGGTCTTCTCGTCGGGACGGCGGTTCTTGACCTCCCAGAAGATCGAGGTGACGTTGATATCCTCGTCGCGCACCTCTTTAATCGTCTTGATCCAGTAGTCGGGTATGTTCATGGCCATGCGGTAGTCGAAGCCATAGCCTCCATCCTCGAACTTGGCAGCCAGTCCGGGCATTCCGGATACTTCCTCGGCAATGGTGATGGCGTTGGGGTTCTCCTCGTGGATGAGGCAGTTGGCCAGCGTGAGGTAGCAGATGGCGTTGTCGTCCTCATGTCCGTTGAAGTAGTCACCGTAGCCTCCGAAGGCCTCGCCCAGTCCGTGACTGTAGTAGAGCATAGAGGTGACGCCGTCGAAGCGGAAGCCGTCGAAGTGGAACTCTCCGAGCCAGTAGCGGCAGTTGGAGAGCAGGAAGTGGAGCACTTCGTCCTTGCCGTAGTCGAAGCACAGCGAGTCCCATGCCGGGTGCTCGTGGCGGTCGCCGGGATAGAAGAACTGGTTGGGGTCGCCGGCAAGGTTGCCCAGGCCCTCCACCTCGTTCTTCACGGCGTGAGAGTGTACGATGTCCATGATGACGGCGATGCCCAGGCGGTGAGCCTCGTCGATGAGCGCCTTCAGTTCCTCGGGGGTACCGAAGCGCGAGCTGGGAGCGAAGAAGCTGCTGACATGGTAGCCGAACGAGCCGTAGTAGGGATGCTCCTGGATGGCCATCACCTGGATGGCGTTATAGCCGGCCTTGGCCACGCGCGGCAGGATATTGTCCTTGAACTCGGTGTAGGTGCCCACCTTCTCGGCATCCTGTGCCATACCCACATGGCATTCGTAAATGAGCAGGGGCGACTTCTTTGGCTTGAACGTCTTCTTCTTCCACACGTAGGGCTCGGGGTTCCACACCTGGGCGGAGAATATCTTCGTCTGATCATCCTGCACCACGCGACGGCACCAGGCAGGGATGCGCTCGCCCTCGCCACCGTTCCACTTCACCTTCATCTTATACAACTGGCCGTGCTTCAGGGCCTTCTCTGAAAGTTTCAGCTCCCAGTTACCGGTGCCCTCGATACGCTTGCAGCGGTATTTCTCGCTCTCCTGCCAGTCGTTGAAGTCACCGATCAGGTAGATGTCGGTGGCATTGGGCGCCCACTCGCGGAACACCCAGCCCTTGGCGAGCTTGTGGAGTCCGAAATAGAAGTGGCCCGAGGCGAAGTCGGTGAGCTTCTTCTTGCCGTTCTGCGTAAGCTGGTTTATCTTCCACAGGGCGTGGTCATGACGCCCGCGGATGGCTCCCTCGAAGGGCTCCAGCCAGCTGTCGTTTCTCACGAGTCCAATATGTTCGGGCTGCTTCATCTCCACAGCCTTCTTGGCGGTGGTCTTCTTGGCTGCGGCCTTCTTGGGGGCAGCAGCCTTCTTCGTGGCAGTCTTCTTTGTTGTGGTTTCTTTCTTTGTTGCCATTATGCTTTAACTTTAAAGATTGCTTTTTTTATTTCGGGGGCATCGGTGATGCAGGGCATGTGGCCGTCTTGCGGGAAGAAGATGGCAAATTGTCCGGGCTGTACCGTCACATACGTCTGGGGCTGGGTGTCGCCATACTTGGTGATGTCCTTCTCAGCATTGTATTCGAAGGCAGGCAGATCGCACAATGGCGTATAGCCGAAGGTCTCCGAGGCAGAGAGGGGAATCTGGATGTCGATCATCTCGACATGGGTCTCGAGGAAGGCCGTCTGCTTGGTGCGACCCTTGGCCACCTGAAGGTTCAGGAAGAGGTCCTTGTCTTTGATGGGATACTTGCCAGGCTCCATCGTCTGGAGGTCGTTGGCCTTGATGAATGCTTCTACATCGGCAAACAGCGGGTTGAGAGCCACGTAGTTGCCCAACTTGTCAATTGTGTCAATAATCATAAGCTTTTATATTATTAGTGTAATTTATAACAATGTCCGGTGGCCGCGGGTGTAGGTGCCCTGGCGCACAATCTTGCCGTTGCGGTCTTTCTCGATGAACTTACCGTCGCGCATATCGTCGAC